>Ga0247834_1000900_pt1 | contig 54232 bp, 37 predicted proteins | sample LaCruzMarch2015__8_FD_187118 | JGI IMG/M metagenome (GOLD analysis project Ga0247834, IMG submission 187118) | Freshwater microbial communities from meromictic Lake La Cruz, Castile-La Mancha, Spain - LaCruzMarch2015_12m | ecosystem: Environmental > Aquatic > Freshwater > Lake | place: Spain...
AGGCAGGTCACCCCCGCACCCACCTTGGCGATGGCATTCTTGATGAGCTCCAGGCGCTTGGCCGCCGTCGGCAGCAGGGGATGGCCGGCGAAGCGGGTGGGGAAGGCTTCCAGCAGGACCACTGCACCGCCGCGATCACCACCCTGGGCCAGGGCGTCGGCGGCGCGCAGGGCAGCGTCGGCGTCAGCGGATCCCTCGTCGATGAGGCGGTAGAGGTAGGCGGCATCGCAGTAGCGCTCGCGGCTCATGGCCCGGTCGGCGGTGGACCGGGCGGCGCCGGGGTTCCCCGCACCAAGCGACGAGGTGGCGGCCAGCAGCGCACAGGCAAGGGCAAGGGGTCGGCGCATGATCACGGGGCATCCTCCAGATGACTCCCCCGCCTTATCACGCTGATGGGCCCTTTGCCCCGGCTTTGGATTACCCTCCCGCCATGAAGCGCGCCGAGCTTGTGGAACACCTGCGCCGCAACGAGATCTTCGCCCGGACGGGGGCCGAGAAGCTCGACCACCTCGCCGCCCTCGCCGAGGTCGTCAGCTACGACAAAGAGCAGCGCATCCTCGAAGAGGGCGACGCCAGTGAGCACCTGTTCGTGCTCATCAAGGGCGTCGTCGGCGTGTTCTACTCGTCCGAAGACGGCGTCGACGTGCTGGTGAAGATTTTTGGCGCCCCGGCGGTCTTTGGCGAGATGGAACTCATCTTTGGCCAGCCCCGTCAGGAGTACGTCGAGTGCTTCGAGCCCTGCATCGCGGCGAGGCTGCCCGCCAAAGACTTCATGCGCTACATGCGGGCCGACGCCGACGCCTGCTACGTCATGCTCAAGGACGTCGCCTCCCGCCTCGCCATCGCCGCCTACAATGAGCGGGCCCTGGCCTTCCTCGACGCCAACACCCGCCTGGCCGGCCTGTTCTTGAGCTTTCTCGAGGCCTACGGCCAACGCACCGAGCAGGGGGTCACCCTGCGCATCAAGCTGACCTACGAGATGCTGGCCCGCTGCCTGGGCGTCACCGTCCGCAGCATCGACCGGGCCATGACCGAGTGGGCCAAAGAGGGCTGGCTCACCAAGAACCGGGGCACCTACACCTTCCACGACCTTGAGAAGCTCGAGGACAAGGCCGATCCCGAGCGCATCGCCCTGTTCTCCAAGCTCGGCCTGCTGCCCCACACCGCCGGCGAATTGGTCGGCAGCGCCGACGTCGACGCTGACGACGACGTGTGACGACGACGTGTGACGACGACGTGTGACGACGACGTGTGACGACGACGTGTGACGACGACGTTTGACCACGGGCATCGCTAGACTGACCGCATGGTGCTGCATCAAGAAGGCCGACGACTGCGATGGGCTGGGCTGGGCCTGGCCGTCCTCGGCTGTCTCGCCTGGCTGGCCTGTGCCCCCCTCCAGCGGGCAGTGGACCGCCAGGGTCTCGCCGACAACGCCGCTCTCCTTGTGGCCGACGAACCCCTGGCGCCACCGGCGACGCTGGTGGCGGTGTTGGCCAAACCAGCCGCCGACGGTCTTGGCGGGGCCCCCGCCGTGATGGTGAACACCCGGGACCGCTGGGTGATGGCGACGGTCGACAATCAGAAAATCATCAATGAAATCGGGTATTTCCCGTCATTCATCCGCAGTGGGGCCCGGGAAGCCAACGTCGCCGCCGTAGACATCTACCGCCACGGCCCCCTCGGCGAACGGCCCGTGGTGCTGTGGGTGCCCGGTCGGGGCTTCGCGGCCATCGGGCTGCCGTTTTTTCAGGCGATGTACGAGCGCATTCTCGAACGGGGCTTTGACCTCGTGGTGTGGATTCCCCCCTACCACCTCATGCGCCAGCGGGAGGGCGCCGACGCCGGCGACGGCTTCTTGCGCGTCGACGTCGCCGACAACGTCCAGGTGTTTGAGCGCATGACCCATGAGCTGCGATCCATCGTCGCCTGGCTCCACGGGCAGGGCGTGACGACGGTGGGCGGTTGGGGCGGCTCGGTGGGCGGAGCCCTGCTGTGGCAGGCGTCGGCGACGGTGCCCTTTGATCATCTGGCGTTGATGATCCCCATCCTCGATTGGCGCAGCTTCGCCAGAGACCCTCCCGAAATGCAGCCCGTGCGCCAGCGCCTCCATGACGCCGGCTACAGCGACGTCCTCCTCGACGAAGCCTATCGACGGACCAGCCCCGCCGGCGTCACCTCCCTGGTGGATCCTGGCCGGATCCTCTTGCAGTACGCGCGCCACGACCAGCTCACGAGCGAGGCCTTGTCCCTCGACTTCGCCCGACGCCACGGCATCGAGCGGGTCATCGGCTACGAGCGCAGCCACGCCTCCATGCTGCTGACACCCTCGCTCTACAGCGACTACGCCGCCTTCCTCGACGACGTGGTGGCTAAAAGCCCCGCACGCTGACCAGCCGATGGGCGCCGTCAGGGGGAGGGCCGCCGCGGGCGTCTTTGGCGGGGTCTTCGCCGACGTCGTCGCGGACGTCGACGACGGCCACGATCTCGTCGCCGCAGCAGGCCAGCACTTCGGACTGCAGGGGCAGGTCCGTCAGGGGCCGCAATCCGTGGCGCAGGGTCTTGGCCTGGCTTTCGCTGATCTCAATCTGGGTGACCCCCCGCAGGGCCTGGCGTCCATGCTTGAGGGTCAGATGGGCCCGGGCTGGATCGCGGGCCACGTCGAGGCTGACGGCGTCGTCGAGGGTGTAGCCGCCGCTGTCCGTGCGGCGCAGGGCCGAGAGATGGGCGGGGCAGCCCACGGCCACCCCGAGGTCCCGGGCCAGGGAGCGCACGAAGAAGCCCTTGCCCACATGACAGGCAATGGTGGCCGTCGGCGCCGTGTACGACAGCAATTCGAGGTCGTGGATGACGACGTCGCGGGCGTCGACCTCGACGTCGTGGCCGGCCCGGGCCATGTGGTACAGGCGCACGCCGTCTTTTTGCAGGGCCGAGTGCAGGGGGGGCACCTGCTGCACCACGCCCCGCCACGACGACAACGCCGCCCGCAGCGTCTCCTCGGTGACGACGGCGGGATCGCCGTGCTCGCTGGCCTCGGTCTCCAGATCGAGGCTCGGGGTCGTGAAGCCGAAGGTCACGTCGGCCACGTAGCGCTTGTCATCCGACGTCAGGAACCGGACCAGCTTGGTGTAGCGGCCGACGCAGCAGACGACGACGCCAGAGGCCAGGGGATCGAGGGTGCCGCAGTGGCCGATGCTCTTGGTGTGCAGGGCCTTGCGCAGCTTGTAGACCACATCAAACGACGTCGGGCCCACGGGCTTGTCGACGACGATGATGCCTTCAGGCTCGGTGCGGTCGGTCTTGTCGGTGTTCACGCCACCACCGTGACGTCGTCGCCGCACAGGTCAACCGGCTACTCGGCGTTGCCGCCGGCCATGGTCTCCTGGACCTGCAGGTGGTTGAGGGCGGCTTGCACGACGACGGCGCGGGCGGCGTCGACGTCGGCGCCCACCACGACGCTGCCGGCGTTCTTGCTGCCCTTGCCCCCCAGGGCCCGGGCGATGGGAGTCACCGCAATGTTGCCGCGGGAGCGAATGACGACGCGGGTGGTGTCGGGGTCGAGCTCGCGCACGAGGACCGCCAGCTCCACGCCCTTGATGGCGCGCACGCTGTTGACGAGGCCCTGGACGTGCTCTTCGATGGCGCCGAGTTCGATGAGGTCTTTGGCCCGCACCTCGACGACGCCCAGGCGACCACAGGGGGAGCGCCACAGGCCGTCGAGGGCCCGACCAAGCAGGCGCACCCGGGCCTCGTCCTGGCTCTCGTAGATGCGCTCGGTCATCTCCCAGGGGTCGACGCCGGCCTCGACGAGGCGGGCCGCCAATCGCAACGCCCGCGCCGAGGTGTTGCCGTAGCGGAAGCCGCCGGTGTCGGCGACGATGGACGCGTACAGGCAGCGGGCGACGTCGGCGTCACAGAGGTCTTCGCCAACGAGGGTGCTGAGGGCATCGAGGATCAGGGCGACCTGTTCGCCAACAGCGGCAGCGGTGAGATCGATGAAGTTGACGTCGCCAGGGGCCACGTCGATGGCGTGGTGGTCCACCCAGCAGAACACGCCCCGCCGGTCCGCCGTGGGGAAGCTGCGTCCCAGACGATCCACCCGGGCGGCGTCGACGACGACGGTGGCGTCGAACTGCGCGCTGGCATCGATGGCATCGACAACGGTGTTGCCGCCGGGGAGCCAGGCGAAGGCGGCGGGGTAGGCCTCGTCGTTGTAGACGACGACGTCACGGCCCAGGCGTCGCAGGGCCCGGGCCAGGGCCAGGGTGGAGCCGGCGACGTCGCCATCGGCACCCGTGTTGCCACAGACCAGGATGCGCCGGGCCCCCTGCAAAACGGCGGCGACGGCGGCGGCCTGATCGCGGGCGCCGTCGGGCAGGTGCGTCGTGAAGCGGCCAAGAGGTTCGCCGGTGCCGTGCATGCCTGGGATCGTAGTGCGCCGCCCGCCCGGTGCCCAGCGGTGTTCCACGGCCGATCCGCCCGCCGCCCGGGCGGATGGTGTTGAAAATCAACCGTTTGGAACGGTGTTCCACGAAACCGGACCACCTGGTCCGGCCCCTTCCCCCAGCGGGGGGAGGTTGGGAGGGGGGGCTCGCCCGCCTCAGCTTCGGCGCAGCAGGAGGGTGACTTCGAGCTTGTTGGCCATCAGGTGCTTGAGGCGGCCCGTCCAGTGGCCGGGCAGGTCTCGCACCAGGTTCTGGGCCTTGTGCAGGGTGTCCCAGTCGATGGGCTCTTTGAGCTTCAAGGTGATGACGGCGGCCCGCACCGACGTCGTCTTCAGCACCCGCTCGGCGACGACGAGGGCGTTGTCGGGGGTCCAGATGACGTCGCACAGGACGATGGAGGCGCCCTGGGCGGCGAAGTCGATGCTCAGGGCATCGGTCTTCAAGTGGGTGACGAGGGGGTCTTTGGCCAGGGTGGCGTCGAGGGCGGCGCGGTCGACGGCGATGACGCGGGCGCCGGCGTCGCGCATGACGCGGGTCCAGCCGCCGGGGGCTGCCCCGAGGTCGAGGACGACGTCGTTCTTTGAGACCTTGATGCCGAGCCAGGCCATGGCTTCGTCGAGCTTGCGGTGGGCCGACGACGGCGCATCCCGGCTGGTCTCCTTGATGGCCCGGCCGCCGTTGAAGGGCACGGGCCAGGACGCCAGGGCGTCGCCGACGGTGACTTTGCCAAAGGGGCCGTCGGTGACGTCGGTGATGGCCACCAGGCCTTCGGTGGCGCCGAGGAGCAGCACCTGGAGGAGGTGGGGGGTGATGGGGCCGAGCTTGCCCTTCTCCCGTCGTCCGTCGACCTTGAGCTGCACGATCTCCTGCAGCTGGGCGGCGTCCTGGGCCAGGGGATGGGCGCTCTTCCTGGCGCTGCCCTGGCGGGCCATCTCGGGGGTGAAGACGTGGACGGCGCGAGGGGACACCGACGCTTTGTCGATCAGGGCGATGAGCGCCGTGGCGAGGGCCTCCCGGGTGTCGGCGCTGATGGGTTGGGGCGCGGCCAGGATCTGGCGGGCAAAGGCCGGGTCCCGACGGACGTCGGCGCCGACGATGCCGGCGGCCACCGGGCGGGCCGAGACCCCGAGCTCCTGGACCAACAGGGCTTCTTGCTCCGGGCTGCCCACATACAGGTAGGGGGGCGACCGGGGCTCCTTCTTGGCGATTGGCTTTGGCTGTTTGCGCGCCTCGGCCTTGGACAAGGTCCGCAACGACGGCGGAGGAGGACGTTTCTTCTTCTTGGTGCTGCTGCTGCGGGTGGCCATGGAGGGGGCATCCCACCCGCAGCGTCGTCAGGCAACGACGCGATTGCGGCCGCCCTGTTTGCCCTCGTACAGCTTGCCGTCGGCGCGGTGGATGAAGGAGTCGACGGTGTCGCCCTTCTGCAGCTCGGTGACGCCCATCGAGATGGTCAGGGGGATGGTGTTGGTTTCGAACTCGAACTTCGTCTGCTCGATCATTTCCCGGATCTTCTCGGCGAGGATGGCGCCGTTGTTCTTCGGGGTATCGGGCAGCACGATGGCGAATTCTTCGCCGCCGTAGCGGGCGAAGCACTCTTCCTTGCGGATGTTCTTGGCGAAGATCAAGTTGGCCAGGCGTTTCAAGACATAGTCGCCGGCCAAATGACCGTGCTCGTCATTGATCTTCTTGAAGTGATCAATGTCGAACATGATCAACGTCAAAGGCCGGTTGTAGCGGGCGCAGCGGGCGACTTCCCGGTCGATGAACTCGAGGAAGTACCGCTTGTTGAAGATCTGGGTCAGACCATCAATGATGGCCATGCGGTAGATTTCTTCATAATACAGTTGTTCGATGTTGTCGCCATCGATGTACTTGAAGATGACGCCGCCGACCTTGATGAAATCACCGTTCATCAGCTTGCGACGGCTGCCGAGTTCGCCGTCGTTGACGAAGGTGCCGTTGGTGGACCCCATGTCTTCGATCCACGAGCCGCCGGCCCCCGCGAAGATCTTGCAGTGGTTGCGCGACACGTTGTCCATGTCGCAGACGATGTGGTTGTCAGGACCTCGACCGATGGTGGTTTGCACCTTGTCGAGGGGGTATTTCCTCCCGATGTCCTTGCCGTAAATCTGCACAAAGCAGGGGATGCCCCCGGCCAGGCGCTTGTCGGCAATGCGGGAGATCTCGCTGACGCGGGTTTTTTCTTCACGGGTCGTCGTCATGACCCGCACACCATACCCCCACTTGGGGTCCGACCGCACCTCTGCCCGCCCCGTGTCAGGTGCGATGCTGCCCTACAGCGCCGGTGTCGCCGTCAGCGCCGCGCGGTGCCGCTGAATCACCGTGGCCACGTCGGTGGCGGGGCGGCCCAGCAGGACGGGCAGGGAGGGATCCACCGTGGCCGCATCCCCCCGGCGGAGCCCCGCGTGCAGGGCGGTGATGATCGCGGCCTCCATGAGCCCGGCACCCCGACGGCGCACCCGGTGCAGAAAGAACCCGGCCAGGGAGGCGGGCGCATAGCGAATGGCGCGCCCGAGGCCCTCGCTCAACAACGCGGCCAACTCGTGGAAATCGATGGCCGCGGGGCCCGTCAGCGTCGCAGCCTTGCCATCGAGGATGCCAAAGGCGAGGGCGCGGGCGGCGACTTCGCCGAGGTCGTCGGTGTCCACGAAGGCGACGCGGCCGTCGTTGGCGCAGACGTACAGCCGGTCGTCGTCGACGATGTCCTCGCGGTAGGCGGAGAGCAGGTTCTGGGCGAAGAACCCGGGCCGCAGGATGGCCACCGCCACTGACGACGTGGCCGCCAGGGCCTGCAGGCGAACCTCGATCTTGGCGTGGGGCAGGTAGGACCGGCTCTCAGCCCCAGACACCGACAGGAACACGATCCGCCGGACCCCGGCGGCAGCAGCGGCCTCGATGGCGGGGAACACGAGGCGTTTCACGTCGCCGATGTGGGGTGGCCGCAACAGAAACAACCGATCGCAGCCAGCCAGGGCGGCAGCGAAGGTTCCGGGGGCCTCGAAGTCGAACAGGCGGGCATCGTCGGCGTCGACGTCAGCCCTGGTGGGCCGGGGAACCAGGGCGACGGCGCGATGGCCATGGGCCCGCAACCAGCGCAGGGCCGCGCCGCCGACGAAGCCGGTAGCGCCAGTGACCCCGATGCGCCCGGTCAGCGCCTCGCCATCGACGCCCGGCGTGCCGTTCATACGTCGAGGGCGCGGGCCCGTTCGACAGCGTGGACGCCCCGGACACCTTCAAGGGCCTTCACCACTTTGCGGAGCTGGTCGATGTCGCTGATGCCGCACTTGAAGGTGTTGACGGCCTGGCCCCCCTGCACCTTGCAGTTGGCCTCGCTGATGTTGATGTTGTTCTTGGAAAACACACCGGACAAATCCGCCAGCATGCCCTCGCGGTCGTCGGTGAGGACCCGCAAGTGGATGGTGCGGGAGAACGACGTCGACGCATCCCACGACACGCTGATGCGCCGCTCGGGATCGAGCTCGAAGATCTTGGGGCAATCCCGTCGATGAACGATGAGGCCACGACCGCGGGACACAAAGCCGAGGATGGGGTCGCCCTTCACGGGGGAGCAGCAGCGGGCGTAGTGGACGAGCATGTCCTCGATGCCCTCGAGCCGGACGCCGCCACTGCTGCGGCGGGCCACTCGGTCGATGAGCTCGCTGAGGCGGGACTTCTTGGCCTGCTCCTGGGGCTTTTCCCGCAACTCGGGGGGCAGGACTTTTTCGACCACCACCAGGGGCGCCAGCTTGCCGTAGCCGATGGCGACCATGACGTCGTCAGCGTCCTTGTACTTCTCGCCGGAGAAGGCGTCGGCGATGGCGTTGGACTTGATGTACTTCTGGATGCCCTCGCCGAAGCGCTTGAACTCCCGCTCCAGCAATTCCCGGCCGATGACGACGGCGCGCTCCCGTTCGAGGAGCCTGGCCTCGGAGCGGATCTTGGTGCGGGCCCGGGATGTCTTGACGAACTCCAGCCAGTCCTTGTTGGGACGCTGGGCCTTGTTGGTGATGACCTCGCAGGTGTCGCCGTTGCGCAGCTCGTAGCGCAGGGGCACGATGCGGCCGTTCACCTTGGCGCCGGCGCAATGCATGCCGACGTTGGAGTGGACGGCGAAGGCGAAGTCGACGGGGCAGGCGCCGCGGGGCAATTCCAGCACGTCGCCGTTGGGCGTGAAGACGTAGACCTCGTCGGAGAACAGCTCGAACTTCACCGAGTCGAGGAACTCGTTGGGGTCCTTCAGATCTCGTTGCCAGTCCATCAACTGGCGCAGCCAGCGGAAGCCCTCTTCACTCTGGTTCTGCTTGGTGTCGACGGAGCCCTTCTCCTTGTACTTCCAGTGGGCGGCGATGCCTTCTTCGGCGACGGCGTGCATCTCGGGGGTGCGGATCTGGATCTCGATGCGCTCAGCCTTGGGACCAACCACTGTCGTGTGCAGCGACTTGTAGCCGTTGGGCTTGGGCAGCGAGATGTAGTCCTTGAAGCGCCCGGGCACCGGCCGCCACTGCCCGTGGATATGCCCCAGGGTCTCGTAGCAGTGGGCGACGGTGTCGACGACGACGCGGAAGGCGATCAGGTCGTTGATCTCGTCGAGCTCGACGCCCTTCTTCACCATCTTTTTGTGGACGCTCCACAGGTGCTTGGGCCGCCCCGACACCTCGAAGTCCTTCATGCCCTGCTTCTTCATGGCGCCGGTCAGGACGTCGACGACCTCGTCGATGAACTTCTTGCGATCCTTCTCGGTCTTACCGAGGGCAAAGACGAGCTCCTGGTACTCGCGGGGGTGGATGTAGCGGAAGCTGAGGTCCTCGAGCTCGAGCTTCACCCACGACAGACCCAGCCGGTTGGCGAGGGGCGCGTAGATGTCCATCGTCTCGCGGGCGATGGACTCCTGCTTCTCGGGCTTCATGTGCTCGAGGGTCCGCATGTTGTGCAGGCGGTCGCACAGCTTCACCAGCAGCACGCGGATGTCGCGGCTCATGGCGACGAGCATCTTGCGGAAATTCTCGGCGAGTTTTTCTTCGGCGGTGTTGAACTTCACCATGCCGAGTTTGGTGACGCCGTCGACGATGTCGGCGATGTCCTTGCCAAACAGCTCCTCCACCTCTTCGAGGGTGGCCAGGGTGTCTTCGACGGTGTCGTGCAACAGGCCGGCGCAGATGCTGGCGTCGTCGAGGCGGAGCTGGGTGAGGATCCACGCCACCGCCAGCGGGTGGATCAGGTAGGGCTCGCCCGTCTTGCGCACCTGGCCCGCGTGGACCTTGGCGCAATACACGTAGGCCTTCTTGATGAGGTCGACGTCGGCATGGGGGTTGTACGCGGTGATCGCGTCGAGGACGTCATTGAGGCGAATCGCAGGCTGCATCAGTCGTGTGTTCTCACCACAAATGTAACGCGGTGCTCCGTCAACTGCGTTGTTCCCGACGCACTGACAAAATCACGTGCAGATCCATGGTGTTGCTACTTCGGCACGAAGTCGAGCTTGACCCGGGCCACCGACGGCCGTGTACCGAAACCTGGGCGCTTGTGGGCGCTGTGCCCACAATGTGGGCCATGAACGTGGCCGCCGAGGGCCTCGTCCAGGGGACGGAGGATCTGGCCCAGAAAGCGCCGCGCCCCCTGCCGCCACAGGGACACCAGCACAAGGCCCAACAAGACAACCAGGGAGCCGAGTTCCAGCACGCCGTGGGGCTCGGTGGCATCGGTGTGCAGCGAGGGCAGGGCGATGACGCCAGCGTTGACGCCGGCGTTGACGACGAGGCCGACGACGCTGGTGGCGGCCACGACGGCGGCCGCGAAGCCTGCGGCGGCCCGGGTGGACCACAGGCGCGCCAGCAGGCCGAGGGTGGCGATGTTCATGGCCGGGCCCGACAACAACAGGGCCACAGCAGCCCCCGCGCTGGCCCCCTTGTGCACCAGCAACGCTGCCAGCGGTGTCGACCCTGTGCCGCACAGGTACAGGGGCAGGCCCAGCAGGGCGTAGAGGGGCACCTCGATGGCGCGCGGCACCGCCTGCAACGTCGACGGCAGCAGCAGGGGCTCGGCAAAGGCGGCCACCGTCATGCCCAGCACCAGCCACGGCAGGATGTGGTTGATGTGCACGAAGAAGCCCTCGACGGCGCCGAGCTCGGGGAGGTCGGCGATGCCCGGCCCGCCACCGGTTGGCGGCACCAGGAAGGACACGACGATGGCAACGATGACGCCGACGACGACGGCGCCCACCAGTCGGGCGATGGCGATGTCGACGCCAAGGAGTTCCGCCGACAACAGCGCCGACGGCATGCCGAGCTCGGGGGCCGCGATCAAAAATGCGACGGCCCCCGCCACGGGGACCCGTCGGCGCACCAGGCTCTCGAAGGTCGACACCGAGATGCAGGCGCAGATGGGCAGTGGAGCCCCCGCCACGACGCCTGAGAGGGCCTGGGTCAGGCGGGACGTGCCGACCCCCACCGGCAACAGCAGGCGCCGACCAAATGTCCCCAGGAAGCCCAGGAAGCCCAGGGAGATCAGGACGGCAGGCGCGCTCTTGGCGGCGATGGTGAAGAGGGCCTGGCTGAAGGCCAGTTCGTCGGCGGCGACGCGAACGGCGGGGTGTCCCCGGGTCACCAACGCCAGCACCCCGAGCCCCACCAGCACGCCGACGGCCGAGGAGCGGGGGCTGCGGTCGACGTCGAAGGCCGGCGCATCAAGCAGCACGTGCAGCACCGCCCCGGCGGCGAACGCCTGCACCAGCGACAGAACCTGGCTGCTGGCGCCGTCGAGGAGCACGCCGCCGCCGAAGGCCCCAACGATCGTCCCAGCACCGAGGGCCCCGAGCAGCAGCAGGGCCTGGGCGGTGCCAAAGCGCTCCCGGCCCACCACCCAAATTGCGAGGCTGTAGGGCAGGCGATGCAACAGCACCGCCAGGGCCAACATCGTCAGGCCGTCGTCGGCATGCTCGTGACCATGGTCGTGGAGGCTGTCGCCCACCAGGGCCACGCCGTCGAGGAGGGCATGGGTGAAGGCTCCGGCGACGACGACGACCGCGGCGATGACGCGGCGGGCGCCGGCGACACTGGCAGGGACCTGCCAGGCGTCGAGGCGATGCAACAGGGCAGGGACGAAGAAGCCCAGGGCGGCCAGGGCCAGGGCGCCGGGGCCGGCGATGGCGACGCTTTGGGGGACGACGTGCAACAGCACCAGGCCGGTGACCGTGCACACGACGAAGCCATCGACCCCAGCGGCCAGGCCCTGGGAGCGCCGCAGGAGGGGCGCCACCACCGGCCCCACTCCCAACGCCAGCAAACCGAGGATGACGGCGAACACCCGCTGCACCCTCGTGGCCTCCGCCCCAACATGCAACCCCGTTGGACGGTGCTGACGAGGAGACTTGGGGGCAGGCGCCGCCGGCTGTCGTCGTGGGGTGTCGCATAATGGGGCGTTCCCCGGGGCAGCTATGACCGCCTGCTATTTCTGATCCATGCCCATCGCCGCCAAGGTCCCCGCACCATTCATGCCGCCCTTTGATGCAGCCGAGGCCTTCGTGGCCGGGCTCTTCAACAAGCTGGAGCGCAAGCCCGAGGACGGCACCCTCCACGTCGGCGGCGAACGCTACGTGTTGATGCGGGCCGAAAGCTTCTATCTCGCCTGGTCCGAAGCCCTGGAAGCGAGCTTCGGCCCCGAGGTCACCCGCGAGCTCCTCTACAACACCGCTCGCGCCATCGGTCGCGCCGACTGCCGCTCCTTCTGCGAGCGCCTCGGGGTCACCGACGGGGTGGCCCGCCTCGCCTCGGGGCCCCTGCACTTTGCCCACGCCGGTTGGGCCTTCGTCGACATCCACGACGACAGCGCCCCCGCCGTCGACGACAGCTACTTCCTGCACTACGACCACCCCAACACCTTTGAGTCCGAGGTGTTGGCGTCGAAGAAGCAGACGTCGCCGGTGCCGGCCTGCGTGTTCTCCGCTGGCTACTCCGCCGGCTGGTGCAGCGAGGCCTTTGGCCTCGAGGTCCACGCCCGCGAGGTCCGCTGCTGCGCCTGCGGCCAGGGCCGCTGCCAGTTCATCATGGCTCCCGCCAGCCGTCTCGACGAGCACGAGGCCCGGGTCCTCAAAGCATGACGGCGACCTCCACGTCACGACGCCCGACAGACGTCTCGCCCACCAGCGCGGCCATCCTCGACGTGCTCACGGGGCTCACCATGTTTCCCTGGCCCCTGTTGAAGACCCAGGCGGAACGGCACGGCCTGGACCCGACGGCCCTCGGTCCCGATGATCTGACCCGTCTGCTGGACGACGTCGTCAAGGGGCTGGAGCGCTTCACGTCGCCGCAGAAGGCAGCCATTGCCCGTGAAGAGCTCTTGAAGCTCATGGCCAGCGGCAGCTGAACGCCGCGCCGCCGGGGCGCTTGTCAGGCCGGGGTCAACAAGGCACGACGACGACGTGTCCCTTGACCAGCAGTTCCATGGGTTGAACCCCGCCCAGCGCGAGGCCGTCTTTCACACCGACGGTCCCCTGCTGGTGTTGGCCGGGGCCGGTTCTGGCAAGACCCGGGTGGTCACCCTGCGCATCGCGCGCCTGTTGTTGATGGGCGAGGCGCCGAAGTCGATCCTCGCCGTCACCTTCACCAACAAAGCCGCCAAGGAGATGAAGGAGCGCCTGGTGGAACTGTCGGGCCGGGCCGCCCGCGGCGTGTGGGTGTCGACGTTTCATTCGCTGTGTGCGCGCCTGCTGCGTCGCGACGCCCATCGCATTGGCTTGTCGTCGTCGTTCGCCATCCTCGACGAGGGCGATCAACGGGCCCAGTTGCTCACCGTGTCTCGGGGCCTTGGGCTGCAGCTGGGCGAAAAAGAGCCGCGCATGCTCCTGAGCCGCATCGGCTACTGGAAGAACCAGGGCCTGCGCACGGACCGCAGTCCCCTGGGCATCGACGACGACGTGATTCGCGCCCGAGTGGGCCGGGTCGACGACATCGCCATGATCGCCGACCGGTTGTGGATGCCCTATGCGTCCCATTTACGGGCACTGTCCGCCGTCGATTTCGACGATCTGCTGCTCTACGCCCGCGAGCTGCTCGAGTCCGTCCCCGACGTCCGCAAGCGCTACCAGGCCCTGTTCCGCTTCCTGCACATCGACGAGTACCAGGACACCAACCCCCTGCAACTCGACATCGTGGCCCAGCTCTGTGGGCCCCATCGCAACCTCGCCGTCGTCGGCGACGACGACCAAGCCATCTATTCGTTCCGCGGCGCCGACGTCGAAAACATCCTGGCCTTCGACCGGACCTTCGCCCCCTGCACGGTGGTGAAGCTCGAGGAGAACTACCGCTCCACCGGCAACATCCTCGACGCCGCCAACGGGGTCATCAAGACCAACACCACCCGCAAAGAGAAGACGCTCTTCACGAGCGGTGGTCCCGGTGCCCCGGTCGAAATCCTCGGGCTGGCCGACGGCGACGCCGAGGGGGACATCGTCGCCGAGCGCATCCACAAGCTCGTCACCGACGACAAGGTGCTGCCCGAGAGCATCGCCATCCTCTATCGCTCTTCGCCCCAATCGCGCCTGTTCGAAGAGGGCCTGCGACTGCGTGGCGTGCCCTATCGCGTCGTCGGCGGCATGGAGTTCTTTCAGCGCAAAGAGGTCAAAGACACCCTGGCGATGATGTCGTGCATCGCGCGTCCCGACGACGAACTGTCGTTTCGCCGGGTGGTGAACATGCCCGCCCGCGGCCTCGGCGAGAAAGCCGTGGCGACGTTCATCGCCTGGGCCCGGGCCCGGGGCCAGCACCTCATCGACGCCGCCGCCACCGCCGAACTCACGGGCCTCAAGCCCCAACAAGAAGCCACGTTGCGGAAGTTCGCCGGGCCATTGTTGGCGGCCCGGCCGCGGGTCCTCGCCGAGGTATGGGACGAAAACGCCGACGTCGCCGGCACCGTGCGCATCGCGGTGTTGCGGGCCGGGTTGCAGGCGGTCATCGACGACGAGGCCGAGCTCGAAAAGAAGGAGAAATGGCAAGAGACCGTCGACGAGGTCTGCGACGCCTTCGCCACCTTCACAGACACCCTGCGCGAGGCCCGCACGGCGCCCGATCTGGAAGCCTCCGGCGTGGTCCTTGGCGAAGTCGGGCCCGAGGGACCGCTGGCGGCGTTTCTGGACCGCCTCGCCCTCGACGAAGAAAAAGACGACGACAAAGACGACGAGAAGAAGGCCAAGGGCCGGGTGCAGCTCATGAGTCTGCACGCCTCCAAGGGGCTGGAGTTCCCCTACATCTTCCTGGTGGGCCTCGAGGAGGGCTTGCTGCCCCACCGTCGCGTCCTCGAGGAGAGCGGCGACCGCGGCATCGAGGAAGAGCGCCGCCTCTGCTACGTCGGCATCACCCGGGCCCGCAAGGTGCTGACCATTTCCCATGCCCTGCACCGCCGGAAACGTCACGAGCTGGTCCCGCGCAAGCGCTCCCGCTTCATGGACGACATTCCGCTCCATGCCCTGGGCAAGCTGCCTGAAGCCGTCGTCGAGGACCCCGCCGCGGACTTCTTCGCCAAGATGCGCGCCCGCTTCGACGACAAGGCCTGAGTGGGTCCGACGCGGAGAGCGCGGGTGCAGCCAGACCCTCAAAAAAACAGGCGCCGTGAGGCGCCTGTTTCAATGAACATCGGCTGACGACGTTCAGGGAGTGCTGTCGCACAGGCCGTTGGCCTTGCAGGACTCGCTCGACCAACCACCGAGGTAGTAGAGGAGGTTGTCGATGTTCGTGCCGGTGAAGCCGAACAGGTCGTCGTAGCTCTCGGGCGAGGGGCCGTCGTAGCCGGTGCCGAGCTTGAAGGCCTGGATGTCGGCGTGGGCCGTGCGGGTGCTGACGTCGACGGTGGAGTTCTGGGCCAGGGTGGCGATGTTGAACGTGGTGGTGTCGCCGCCGAACCACACGTTCCACTCCTGCTCGCCGTTGTCGTCGAGGTTCACGCGGTAGAAGTCAGCGGCGCCCTTCTTCTCGAGGGTGACGCTGCCGGTCTCGCCGGCGCTGAACGTTCCGCCCTGGCTCTCGAGGAAGGAGCCAACCGCGAACGTGTTGCCCGTGGTGGGCTGGGTGCGCGACACCTGGGTGATGATCGAAGCCCCGAGGTCGTCGGCGCCGCTGATCTGGTTGATGTCGAGGGCGATGGCCACCGTGACGTAGAGGTTGCCTTCGACGCCATCATGGGGAGGGGCGTAGTCGAGCAGCACGGTGCCGTCGGGGGGAGGCGATTCGCCGGACTGGGCCATCACGCCATCGGGGTCGTCGCCATTGGCAACGACGTCGAGGCCGGCGGACAGACCCAGGGGCACAAGGCCCTGGCCGGGGACCACGACGCCGCTCAGGAGCACGGCACCGGAGGTGAAGGGCGCCGAGGATTCGCAGGTTGCGCCAGCGGGCAGGGGCGAGGGGCAGGCGGCCACGACAGTGACGGTTTCGGCGTCAGCAGCACCCTCGGTGAGGATGAAGATGGGCTCGGTGCAGCCCGTGGTGCCGAACGCGCCGGGGGCGCAGGGCAGGCGGGGCATCGTGTATTCCGACGACATCAGCATGAGGGTGTCGGGGGAGATGGTCACGTCTTCGAAGTTCGCGTCGCCAGCGGTGCGGGCGGCGGGCGAGAAGTCGAGGCCGGTGACGATGGCGTGGTCGAAGGTGGCGAAGAAGGGCAGCACCGCGCCGAGGATGGCACCGAAGTCGAGGTCATCGCCGCCGCTGGAGACGGTGGAGATGATGGGGCCGACCTTGGAGAGGGCGACACGACCGGCGAGGGCCCAACCGATGCTGGGGCCGTCCTTGTCGGAGAGGGCCGCGTACTGACCCTTGAAGTCTTCCTGGCCGAGGCCAATGATCAGACCTTCGGGGAGGGAGACTTCCTGGCCACCTGGTTCGGTGATGCCGGAGATGTCGATGGTGGTGGGGACGAACTCACCAATGATCGTGTCGAAGTTCAAGTCGGTGATGGCGGCGTTGATGGCCGTGCCGGCCAGGCCGAGCTTGATGTCGCCGCGGGTGGTGACCTTGTCGAAGTTGAAGCCGCCCTTGATGCCGTCAACCTGGGGAGCAACAGCGACGGCCGCCGTGTAGATGACGGAGTCGGCGGTGGGGTCGATGAGCGTGTGCCACTGGTGGGACCCGGGGAACACGCTGACGGACTCGGCGCCAGCGCCACCGGCGAAGGTGGCGGAGCCGTCGGCGCCGGTGGTGCCGTTGACGTTGGCGCCAGCCACGCGCGCGGCCACGGGGGCATTCGCGATGGGCAGGCGGGTGGCGATGTCGATGAGGACCACGCGCAGGTCGTTGGCGCCGACGGCGGCAAAGACATTCATCGTGGCGGTGCAGGTGGCGCTGCCGTTGACGGTGGTGCCCGTGATGGTCACGGGGCCAGCGGCGGCCGGCGGCGTGAACACGCCGGAGGCGCTCATGGAGCCCGCCGAGGCGGCCCAGGTGAAGGTCGTGTGGGGCACGAGCTTGCCAGCGGTGGTGGTGCCGACGCCCTCGATCTGTGACGCGCCACCGGCGGCAATGTAGCCAACGGCGGGGGTCAGGATGCACTCATCGGCGGGCGGAGGAGGCGCGCAGAGGGGAGCGCCACCCTGGTACTGGCACACGTCGCCAGCGGTGCTGCAGGCCGCGGGGTCACCCGGGTCACAGACGTTCTTTGGAATGCAGATGCGGCGCCGGGGATCGCACTTTTCGTCCTCGGGGCAATCGGCGTCGGTGACGCACGAGACGCGGAGGCAGACGCCAAACGGGTCTTCAGCGGCGGGGATGTCATCGCCGTCGTCCGTCTTGTCGCAAATGCTGCCGCCGCCGCACTCGCGGTCGATCTCGCAGCCTTCGCCTTCGCCTTCGCCTTCACCTTCAACACCACCGGCTGGACAGCCGATGTTGGTCATCGCGGCGGTGGTCGCCAGGGCGATGGTCGCCAGCTTCAATGGAATGAACCGCATGGAGCTTCCTCCGGTCTTTCGTGAAAGGTCATTTTTTCGACACATCGACCCGGCATCGGGTCGCGCAGCGCACAGCGCACGCCGACTTTGTACCCGGAACCCGACGACGTCCGCAACGCATGATCAGCGACGACAGCATGACGCAATGCAGCAGATCGGTGCCGGCCAACCGCATTGACCCGCGTCCTCCCTTTACCTACTTGAACCGACATCTGAGCCATTTTGGGAGGTACTGATGCGTCGCTTTGCTGTTGGCATGCTGATGGGGTGTGTGGGTCTGTTGGGCTGCGACCCGGGGCGCAGCGCTGACGGCGCCGAGGGCGAGGGCGAAGGCGAAGGCGAAAACAGCGGTCCCGCCACCTGTGAGGTGGGCAGCCTGGAAGTCGCCCTCCCCGATGTCGAGGCCGCCCTCAAGACCGGCGGCGCCCCCGACCTCGCCTGCATCGGGGCCCCCCGCGCCGTGGGTGCCAGCACCCCGGTGACCCTCGAAGGCTGCATCGACGTCTTTGGTGTGGGCAACGACGCCAAGTCCGGCACCGAGGTCGCCGTCTTCGCCGCCGACGTCGATCCGTCGACGGGCACGCCCTTGGCGTCAGGCACCGTGGCCGTGCGCAACCAGGCCTCGGGCCTCGTTTGCGACGGCGCCGACGCCAACGCGCCGGCCTGCCTGGCCTTCGATTGTGGTTCCAAGGGCTACTACCGCTTGTCGGCGACGGTGCCGACCCACCAGCCCTTGATCATGCGCATCAAACACCCCACCGACACCACCGTCATCGACACCTACCTCTACGGCCTGGTGTTCTTCAACGAAGAGGCCACCGCCGGCGCCGTGACCTACGAGGCCGCCATGATCTTCCGCTCGACGTGGGACTCCATCCCCACCCTCGGTGGTCGGCAAATCACGGGTGGTCAGGATGTCACCGATGGCGTGGGTCGCGCCGTCGTCGCCGGCGAAGTCCATGACTGCAATGACGTCATCGTCGAGGGCGCCTCCGTCGGCCTCGCCGGCCTCGACAGCACCATGAGCATTGCCTACTTCGATGGCGACCCGGATGATCCAAAGCCCGACCTCCGCCGCATCACCACCGCCAACGACGGCCTCTATGTGTTGCTGAACGTGCCCACCGAGGCTGGAGCCAACGAGCACACCATCGTCGCTGGACTGCGTGAGCCCGGCTGCGTCGGCGATGAGTGCAGCTGCGTCTCCGCCGGCGATCGCACGGTCAAGGCGTTTGCGGACTCGGTCACCATCGTGACCCTGCGCGGCGACTTCCCCGTCATCCAGTAGCCTTCGCCCGTGGACTGCGTGGGGCACGTCGTCACGGCGTGCCCCGCTTGTTTGCGTTGCGCTTCTCTGCGTCACCGCTTGTTTGCGTCACCCATCGGACACCCCATGAAGCACTCCACGGTCCGCACCCTTGTGCCAGGCCTTGCCCTGTTGGCCTTGTCGACGACCCTTGCCTGCCGCGGGCGGGTGCCCGTGCCTGTCGCTGCCGAGGGTGAAGGCGAGGGTGAAGGCGAAGGCGAAGGGCTGGTCCCCGACGTGGCGTGTCCCGGTGGGCCCACCTGCAGCGGTGTCCTCACCGACCAGCCGTTGTTGGCGGCGGCGGCGAAGCGCGACGTCACCCCCCGGGGCTTCGAGATTGCCCGGCCGTCCTTCTTGCGCCTGAAGGACGACCCCGCCTGCGCCCCCGAGGGCTTCACCGTCGACGGCCACACGGTGTGCGGCGAACTCAAGGACAACATCCTCGACGACTGCGGCACCGACGCCATCTGCTTCACGGATCCCGACGTGGCCTGGCCGGGCGAAGACGCCGATGGCAGCGAGAACGACGGCCTGTTCAACGAGTATTGGCTCGACTGTGGCCTTGATCGCATCTGCCCCGACAATGTCCCCGAGCCCATCGAGCTGCGCGAAAACGGCGTCGACGACGATAGCGACGGCGCCATCGATGACGGTGACTGGCCCGGTGCCGACGAAGGCGAAGGCGATGGCGTGTTTCAGGCTTTGTGGATCGCGGGCTACGGCAACAACCGCCCGGCCATGACCATCAAAGATCCCCTCTGGGCCCGGGTCATCGCCTTTCGCCAGGGCGACACCACCCTGGCCCTGTGCACCGTCGACGCTGTTGGCCTCTTCTTTGAGGAGCAAAAACGCATCGCGGCCCGCGTCGAAACGGCCATCCCCGGCGACGTCGACCTCGTGCTCGTGCAGGCCAGCCACACCCACGAGGCCCCAGACACCATGGGCCAGTGGGGGTTCGTTGATCCCTTCGTGTCGATTCCCGATGCCCCCGGCCGCTCCGAAGCCCACATGGAGTTGATTCGCCAGGGCTGCGCCGACGCCATCGTCGAGGCCGTCGCCGCCCTCGAGCCTGTCACCATCAAGGTCGGTCAGGTCGACGGTGGTGCCGACGGCCTGCTGCGCGACAGCCGCGACCCGGTGATCATGAACGGCATGGTCACCGCCGTCTCCGTCGAGGCCACCGGCACCGGCGACGTCGTCGCCACCCTCATCAACTGGGGCAACCACCCCGAGAGCCTCGACAGCGACAACAACGCCATCTCGTCGGACTACCTCCACGCCGTGCGGCTCGCCCTCGAAGACGGGCTGCCAGCGACCGCCACCCACGAGGCCCATGCAGCCCGTGGCGGCGTCGCCCTCTATCTGCAGGGTGCCGTGGGCGGCTTGCTCGGGCCAAACGGCTTCGTCATCAACGGCCGCGACGGCACCGTCTACGAAAACCCGAACAAGACCTTCGCCCGCACCGACGCCCTCGGCGAGAACGTCGCCGAGCTGGGCTTCGCGGCCCTCGCTGTCGCCGAGACCCAGGAGCTGCCGAAGCTGTCGTTTTCGCGCATCCGCTACCGGGCCCAGGTCGAGAACGCGATCTTCCATGTTGGGCTCAACAAGGGCTGGTTCGATCGGGAGGTCTTTGACTTCGACGAGGCCCAGGCGATTGCGCCGGGCAACCTGCCCCATCTGGAGACTGGCGTGGCCATCATCAAGCTCGGCGGTCTCGGCATGGTGACGGCCCCCGGTGAGCTCTTCCCCGAGACCTTCGTGGGCTTCAGCGACGACAACGCCTACGGACGCCCCATCATCGAGGAGGGCAATCCAAACCCTCCCGATTTGTCGCAGGCGCCGGCCCCGCCCTATCTGCGGGAACGCCTCGGTACGCGCTTCTCAATGCCCCTGGGGCTCTGTCAGGACGAGACCGGCTACCTGGTCCCCTCCTACGACTTCAAGCTCGCCGAGGGCGCCGACGCCTATCTGGAGGAAGCGCCCGGCGACCACTACGAAGAGACCAACTCCATCGGCCCACAGTCCATCGTGGCCCTCACGAAGAATCTCGACGCGTTGTTTGCGTTTGAGGCCACCCGCTAGCGGCGGCGAAGCCCTGTCTTTTCAGGGCCTTGTCTTTTCAGGGCCTTGTCTTTTCAGGGCCTTGTCTTTTCAGGGCCTTGTCTTTTCAGGGCCTTGTCTTTTCAGGGCCTTGTCTTTTCAGGGCCTTGTCTTTTCAGGGCTCTGTCGCATCAGCCAATTATGCCGTTTTGCACCAGCTCCGCCAGGATGCGCACGGTGTCGAAGCGGTCCATGCCGCTCACATCCAGCAGGTCCTCGTAGGCGAGGGTGCCATCCACCTGGGACAGGATGAAGCCGGCCCGGTGGTGCATGTTGAGCCAGATGACCTCGTCGGGGGGCACGAGCTGGCGGGGAATGGTGCCCATGTTGCCGAGCTTGGACTCGTACATGCGCAGCAGGGTGGCCTCGTTGCGCTTCAGATAGGCGCGGGCGCCTTCGTGCTCGGGGTTGGTGCGCAGCACCTTCTCGACGAGCTCCAGGGAGCCCGAGAAGTCACCGAGCTCAAAGAGCTCCCGGGCCCCCGTCATGAGCGCCGTCAGTTCGTCGATGGGCTCAACGGCCACGGGCTCGCGGCTCGGTGGCGCCGGCGGCTGGGAGGGGCTGGCGGCCGGAGTCCGCAACAGGGCTTCCAGGGGCGACGTCGATCGGCTGACGACGTCAAGGTCGAGGGCCCGGGCCGGACCGGCGTCGCCATCCCACGGCGAGGCCGAATCCTGGACGGGAGCGTCTGGGGAGACCGGTGCTGCCGCAGGCGACGGTGGCGTCGCTGTCGGTGCCACCGGCGCTGGTGTTGTCGGTGACGCCGACGTTGCCGACGGCTGCGTCGTCGTCGCCACCGCCGTCGGCCGGCTTGCCTTGCGCGGCTCGTCGAAGCGAACGCTCTGGCGCATGACGCGCTCTTCGGGGGCCGCGAGGCCAGGCTGGACGCCCTGCGACGGCGGCGCCGACAGGGTCACGCTCTCGAGGACCGATGGCCTGGGCGACGGAAAGGACTCCGGCGGAGCTGGAACCACTTTGGCGGCGACGGGCCCCGTCGGCACCACCGGCATCGGTGCCGGCATGGCTTCGCCGTCATCAATGTCGATGTCGATGCTGACCCGGGAGTCGATGCGGGCCTCGATCCGCGCGTCGACGGGGGCTTCGGTTTGCAGGGCGACAGCGGTTTCGGTCGTCACCGCGACCGGGGCTTCGATCCGGGCGTCGCTGGCGACAGCCAGCATCGGCGGCGCGGGCGGCGCGACGACAGCGGTCACAGCAACTGCATCCGGTGGTGACGGCGGCCCATCCAGGATGTCCATGTCGAAGGGCTGGAGCGCTTCGAACTCGCCAACAGGCGGTGGGGTCGGCGCTGGTCGGACGAGCTTCGGGTAGGCCCAGCGGGCGATGGCAGGCGGTGCTGGCGGTTCCGTCGACGTCATCGGACCCGCTTCGGGGGCCGGCAGGGGCGCCACTGGCTCAAGCGCAGCGACCGGCTCCGTCGTGGGGGACACCGACCCGGGCGGTGCGGCGATGGCCGGACCGCTGGGTTCGAGGTCCACATCGACAGCACCGTCGACGCCGCCATCGACAGCCCCTGCGGCAACGCTGTCGACAGGAACGTCGACGGCAACGTCGACAGCAACGTCGACAGCAACGTCGACAGCAACGTCGAGGTCGACGTCGACAGCGACTGGTGCCGGTGTGGTGGAGGCCACTCGCTGGGGGGGCAGCGTGTCCACTGGCGACGGCGGTGAGACGTCGGCGTTGATGAAGTCACCCCAACTGGCGTCCAGCAAGGTGCTCTGGGGGGTGAGACTGCGGTTCAGCTCGGCGACCATCACGGGCGGTGATGTCGACGTCGGCGTTGCCGACCCAGGCGGGATGGACTCTCTCGTCGTCGGCGCCGGCGTCGGCACCGCCGTCTGGGCCGGTGGTGGCCAGGTGGCGGGGGACGTGCTGTGGGCAGGGGCGCTTTCGGCGGCGACGGCGGGAGTCTGGGCGTCCACCCGAACTGTCTCGCGGACAAACGAGACGTACTCGAGGGCTGCCGCGTGCTGGGGTTCCACCTCAAGGATGCGGTACCAGGCCTCCAGCGCGCGCGCGGGGTCACCAGCTGAGTAGTGCTTCAGCCCTTCGTTGAGCCAGGTGGTCACCTGCGTATCCATCGCGCTTCGAATCCCTCTGGTCAGGTTCCGGCGACGCGCTCGGCGACGCCCTTCAGCATCTGGTTGGCTCGTTCCAGCTTCTCACGGACATCCTTCAAGGCTGGGATGTCCTGCATCTGGATGGCTCGCCGCGCTCGTTCCTTCTGGGTTTCCACCTTCTTGAGGGCGTCCTCGCCGAAGTCTGACGCCGACAGAAACTCCCGCACCTTCGGAATCAGGGCATCGACCTCGCGGAGGTGACGCTCGACCTCGTTGCGCAACGCCTGGAACACCTCGGTGTTCTTCTCGGCGACCGCGAACTCCTCGTTGGCTGCCAGCACCTTCTGCAGTTCGGTCTCGGACATGCGGCTGGTGGCCGTGACCTGGATGCTCTGCTCGCGACCGGTCGCCTTGTCCTTGGCAAAGACCGAGACGATGCCCTCGGGAGAGATGTCGAAGGTGACGTCGATCTCGATGGTCCCGCGGGCCTGGGCGGGCAAGTCCGTCAGGATGAACTCGCCGAGCATCTCGTTTTGGTTGGCGACTTCGCTCTCGCCTTGCAGCACGACGATCTTCACGGCGGTCTGGTTGTCCCGGACGGTGGTGAAGGTGTGGGACTTCGACGTCGGCACCGTCGTGTTGGCCGCGATCAGCGTGTTGAAGTAGCCGCCAGCAATCATGATGCCGAGGTTCAACGGGGTGACGTCGAGCAGCAGCATGTCCGGCGGTGCCCCGCTCACCTGGGCGTTCACGAGGGCCGAGGCCTGCACGGCGGCGCCGAGGGCCACGACCTCGTCGGGATGGACGCTCTTGGCGGGGTCGAGCCCGAAGAAGTCCTTCACCATCTGTTGGACCCTGGGCATGCGCGTCTGCCCGCCCACGAGGACGACCTCTTCGATTTCGGACTTCTCGAGCCGGGCTTCCTTGAGCATCCGGTCACAGATTTCGATGCTGCGTTCCACGAGGTCCGCGGTCAGCTCCTCGAGCTTCTCGCGGGTCAACGTGCGCTGCAGATGCAAGGCATCCTGCTTGCCCGACGCCGACATGATGAAGGGCAGGTTGATGTCCGTCGTCGTCGTCATCGACAACTGCATCTTCGCCTGCTCGGCGGCGTCCCGCAGACGCTGCAGGGCCATGACGTCGGTGCGCAGGTCGAGCTTGTGTTCCTTGGCGAAGCCGAAGACGAGCCACTCGACGATGCGCTGGTCGAAGTCCTCGCCGCCAAGGTAGGTATCACCGGCGGTGGCCAACACCTCGAAGACGCCATCCTGGATGTCGAGTACCGAGATGTCGAAGGTGCCGCCACCGAGGTCAAAGACCGCGATGCGCTTGCGAATGTCCTTCTTGAAGCCGTAGGCGAGGGCTGCTGCCGTGGGCTCGTTGATGATGCGGATGACGTCGAGGCCCGCGATGCGACCGGCATCCTTGGTGGCCTGGCGCTGGCCGTCGTTGAAGTAGGCGGGGATGGTGACCACGGCCTTGTCGACGGGGCCACCGAAGTAGTCCTCGGCGACCTTCTTCATCTCGCTCAGCACGATCGCCGACAGCTCGGGGATGGAGTACGCCTTGTCGCGCAGTTCAATGCGGACGTCGCCGGTTTCACCTTCGATGACTTTGTAGGGCAACACCTGGCGGGCCCGTTGGACAGCGGGGTGGGTCCACTTGCGGCCGATCAGGCGTTTGACGGCGTAGACGGTGTTGGTGGCGTTGGTGATGGCCTGGCGCTTGGCGATGTGCCCCACCAGGCGGCGACCGCTCTCGGAGATGGCCACCATCGAGGGCGTCGTTTTGTAGCCGCCCTTGTTGGCGATGACCTTCGGCACGCCGCCTTCGACTGTGGCGACGCAGCTGTTGGTCGTCCCGAGGTCGATGCCGATGACCCGCTCACTCATGACACCCTCTTACCCGCGTGGAGCGCCGCATCCTGTCGTGGACGGCCGCCAATGTCCAAGCACACCCGCAGCAGAGACGGTCCGCAGCCAAAGGGTACTATCATACCTTTCCCGACCCCCGGGCTTCCTTCGCAGCCTTGAGCAACGTTTTGGCTTCGGCTGACGTCGGCTCCAGGGCAAGCCACCGCTCTGCAGCGCGGGCCGCCAGGGCCCATTTGCCTTCGGCGGCGGCGGCCAGGGCGACAAGCCGCCAGGCTGCAGCCAGCTTCTCGTCAATGTCCGTGGCCACGGTAGCCAGCCGGAACGCCCGCTGGGTCAGACCGACCTTCAACAGGATCGCGGCCACCTCGACCAGCAGGGCCGGGCGACGGGTCTGTTCGGCGACGGCGGCGGCTTCCTCGGCCACCCGCTTGATTTCGGCCTCCATGGATTTGTCGCCGTATTGCATCGCGGCATTGACCCGCTTGATGGTGACGGTGACCTTGTGGACATCGGCCTCGGCGAGGATCGGTTCGGCTCGGACCTTCAGGGCCTCGTCGTAGGTGCAGGCCAGGCGGGCATGGGTCGCGGCCTCGTCGATGCGGCCCGCCTTCCGGGCGTCTTCGGCGAGGCGAAACAATTCGCGTGCCTTGGCCAGGCGCTGGGCGAGCGGATTCCACTTCAGTCGGCTCGCTTTGCGGGCGGCTTCGTTGCGCAGGAGGCGGGCGGCATGCTCCTGATCCCGGCGTTTCACGTCGGCGATCTGGGAGAGCTCCTCGAGCTCTTCTTCCGAGAGTTCGCCAACCAGGGTCTCGTCGTAGGCGGCCCGGCTGATCGGGCGGGACAGCACGTCGTAGGCCGCTTTCATGGCCCGAAAGACCCGGTCGACGCGGTCGGCGTACTTGCCGAGGTCCTTGCGGAAGAACGTGTCGGGATGGAATTCCTTGCTGGCCTTGAAGTAGCCGGTCTTGATGTCGGCACCACTGGCGGACCGCTTGACGTCGAGGACCCGGTAGTGGTTCCAGTCGTCGAGGTGCATCTCCAACAACAGAATGCGCTTCTTCTGTTCCTCGGTGAGGTCTTTGCCGTCGGCGAGGTCAGCGGGGGAAAAGATGATGCCCGCGTAGGGGTCCTTGACGCGCTTCACCGGGCCACTGCTCTCAGTGGTTCCCACCAGGCGGACGGCGCCCTTGCGCACCAGGCTCTCGACGTGGGCCTTGCAGGCCACCACCGGCAAACCCGTCTCTCGGGCGATGTCGGTGATGGACATCCGACGGTCAAGCAGGCGGGAGACGACGAAGCCCTCCTCGGGGCTCAGAGGCAACCTGGTGATGTCGATGCCGGGGATGGCCTCAAAGCGTGGGTCGGCGGCGGTGGGTTTGGCTGTCACAGGGCTGATTTGATACCGACCACCTCGCCGACTCAAGTTGTCGACGCCGATGGCTGCGGCAGTTCGCTTTTGAGGCAGCTGTGAGAGATGACACACGCGGCAGGGAGCTGTGCCTATGACCGACCAAAGCGCATCCGAACGAGCCTTGCCCGCCCGACGTACCATTGCCGACGACGTGCTCACCCTGGTTGACACCATGAGTCGCCTTCGGCGGGAGTGCCCGTGGGATCGGGAGCAGACCATCAAGACCCTGCGCCCCTACCTGCTGGAGGAGGCCCACGAGGTCCTCGACGTCCTCGATGCCCTTGACGACGACGGCGGCGGCCCCCGCACCGCCGAGCATCGCGAGGAACTCGGCGATCTGCTGCTGCAGATCGTGTTTCAAAGCGAAATCCAGCGGGAGGCCGGCCGTTTCGACGTCGGCGACGTCGCCCGCGCCATCGACGACAAGCTCAAGCGCCGCCATCCCCACATCTTTGGTGGTGAGGGGGTCGCCGGCACCACCCCGGGGTCCCAGGGTTCCTCGGCGTCAGCCGAGGAACGCATGGGCAATTCGCCGACATGGGCGCAGCCCGGGTCGGCGAATTTCTGGGAGGCCATCAAGCGCCAGGAGCGCGCGGCCCTCGGCAAGGACGAGGTCAAGAAGAGCTCAGCCCTCGACGGCGTCCCCAAACATCTGCCGGCGTTGCTGCGCGCCTATCGCACCGGCGAAAAAGCCCGTGGGGCGGGCTTTGACTGGCCCGACCACACCGGCGTCGTCGCCAAGATCGAAGAAGAGCTCCTCGAGGTCAAAGAGGCCATCGCCGGCGGCGACAAGGCGGCCATCGCGAGTGAGATTGGCGACCTGCTCTACGCCGTCACCAACCTGGCCCGGCACTTCGAACTCGATCCCGAGGCATCCTTGCGCCAGACCATCGGCCGCTTCGAGGCCCGCTTCCGCGTCGTCGAGGAACTGCTGGCTGCCGAGGGCAAGACCCCGGAGCAGACATCCCTCGATGACCTGGAGGCCCGCTGGCAAGAGGCCAAGCGACGCCTCAAGGCGTCGTCTTGACCTCGGCGAGGTCGAACCACATGGGCGACTGGTCCGCCGGGTCGCCGTTGTAGTTGATGCAAATCTCTTCGCCGGCGGCGATGGCCTTGATCGCCGTGAAGCGGATGGAGCCGTGGCCGTCGGTGATCTTCGTGTAGCGGGCGTTGGGCGCGTAGCTGTGGTTGTAGAGGGAGCCACAGCCAAAGGCGACGGCGACAGCGCTCTCGCTTGTGGGCCAGTTGAAGACGTAGTTGCCCAGGGGAGTCAGGTCGAGGACGTCGCCGTCGTCGACGACGAGGACCGGGACCAACTCGACGGTGTCGCCGACGGCAAAGGCCTGGTTGGCGACGACGCCGCGGCCCTTGCCGGGGGTCGTGACCACGAGCAAACGCTCGGTCTTGGTGATGACGTCGAAGGCGGCGGCGGCGTGCATGGAACTCCGGGGGTGGCCCTTTCAGGCTTGGGGCCCCCGAAGCACTCCGCAATCCCCCAGTGACCGTTCACGGGCGGCCTACGGGCGGCCTACGGGCCGCCTGCGGGCCGCCTGCGGGCCGCCCACGGGTGAACGGACCCTGCGGTCGGGTGGGCCTCAGCCGAGCTTGGCCAGGGCGGCATCATAGTTCGGTTCCTGAGCAATTTCAGGGACTTGCTCGGAGTAGAGCACCTTGTTGTTTTCATCGAGCACAACGACGGCCCGCGACAACAAGCCCTTCAATGGACCGTCCTTCATGGTCAGTCCCCAGGTGGTGCCGAATTCGGGGGCGCGGAAGGTCGAGAGGTTGGCCACGCCGTCGATGCGCTCCGCGGTGCAGAAGCGGCCGTGGGCGAAGGGCAAGTCCGCCGAGATGTTGACGACGACGACGCCGGACTTCTCCTCAAGCTTGCGGTGAAACTGGCGGACGGACGTCGCACACACGCCGGTGTCGAGGGACGGGAAGATGTTGAGGACCTTCTTCTTGCCCGCGAAGCTCTTGAGGCTGACTTCGCTCAGGTCGGTGGCGACGAGGGAGAAGTCGGGAGCCGTGCTGCCGGTGGAAGGCAGGGTGCCTGTGGTCGAGATGGCCGTGCCGCGGAACGTGATGGACGCCATGGGGTCTTCCTGTGGTGGGTGTCAGCCGAGCGATGGGCGAGGCTGTACCAAGTCGCCCCCCGAACGCCAGTCTGCCCGCCTGGGGGACGCCGTCTCGCTCGAACGCCCTCGGGCGGGCCTGTGACGGCGTTTCTCCCATGACGGGAGGCCCCGGGCTCTGTAGACGACGACATGCCCGGTCGAACCAAGCGCCCCATCACGTCGAAACCCCCAGTCCAGGCCCCCGCCGAGGTGCCTCGCGTACCCCGCCCGGGCAAAAACGACCACGACGCCGTGCTCGATGCCCACAACGACCAGGAAAACAGCCAGCGCTTCAGCGACGACGGGCCAGCCCGCGAGCCCCGGGGCGAGAAGAAACGCCGGGCCCTCCAGCTGGAGATCCTCGGCGAATCCCTGGTTCACCTGAACGCGCCCCAATTGGCCCGGGTGGCCATGCCCGACGACCTCGCCCAGGCCGTCCACGAGGCTCGCCGCATCCTCGCCAAGAAGAGCACCGAAGGCGGCGGCGAGGGCTTTCGCCGTCAGGTCCAGCGGATCGGGGCCATCATGCGGACCCTCGATGCCGAGCCCATCGCGATTGCCCTTGGCCACCTGCGCCTTGAAGGCACCATCGCCAGCGAAGCCTTCCAGAAGGGCGAGCGATGGCGCACCCGTCTGCTCGACGAGGGGGACGCCGCCATTGATGCCCTCTGCAGCGAGCACCCCGCCGTGGATCGCACAGCCCTGCGCCAGCTGGTGCGCGCCGCCGTCAAGGAGCGGACCCAGCAGCTGACGTCGCCCCAGACGCCCAACACCACCCAGCGCAAGCTCTTCCGGATGTTGCGCACGGTGTTTGATCCCCTGGCCGTGGACGCCGGCGCCGGTGGCAGCGACGACGCCAGTGACGATGGCGACGACGACAACGGCTGAGCGGATGTCAGGGACAGGGAGCGGTCACTGACAGGTCGTCGATGATTTGCAGGGGCGGGTCCGTCGCGAGGTCGGCAAAATTCTGCACCCCCGCCTGCAGGGTCACGGTGCTGTCGAGGTCGGCCTGCGCTGCCGGCACCACCTCGTCACGGACAACGTGGACGACGCCGCCAATCTCGGCGATCCAGCGAACGGGGGTCTCGACGGCCGTCGCCGCCCCGACCTCGATGCTCAAACGCACGGGCTCTGCTGCCAGTTCGGGCAGGTCGAGAATCTCCTCAGTGACGGTGTCGCCAGTGTCGATGCGGGCAATGAGGAGGCCGTTGGCCTCCACCAGCATCAAGAGCTGACCCGTGTTGGTGCTGACAAAGACCATCGTCTGTTGCCCCTGGAGCAGGGGGAGACCACCCCGCACCGTCATCGCCAACGTGAAGGGCCGTGGCGGGATGATGTCGACGAGGCCAAAGACCGCAGCGCGGGTCGCGGGCAGATCGATCACCAGGCCGCCGTCGACGATGTCGAAGACGACGCCGCCGTTGCCATCGATGGCGAGGCGCGGGTCAAAGGCCAGGTCGTCGAAGCCTTCGTCGACGATCGGGAACTGGCACTCTCCTTCACCCTCGCCCTCACCCTCACCCTCACCCTCACCTTCACCTTCGCCTTCACCTTCACCTTCGCCTTCGCCAACGGCGGCAATGGGACTGCAGGCAAAGTCGACGCAGAAGGGCGCGGTGTCCGGGCAGGCGGCGTCGTCGCTGCAGCGGACTTCGGTGCCAAGCAACGACCCCAGGGAACAGCCGGTGCTCAACGGGGTGACGAGGGTGGCCAGCAGGCCGAGCGCCGCCAGCGCACGAGGCCATCCTGCGGGTCGTGTCGGCGTCGAAGGAGTTCGCAGCATGGTGGTCAACACCCGCCGAGCATACGCGGCCGGGCCCCTGCCGTCTTGCCGTGCTCAGTCCACTCAACCGCTGGCGCGGTGATCAGTGCCTGGGCTGCAGGTTGAACGGGAACGCCAGGCGGGTGGGCTCGTCGACGAGGCCGTCGCCGAGATACCACTCGGCGGCGGCGCGCTCGATGCACCGGCCCACGCGAGCCAGCCCGGGGTCGGTGACCGTGGTGCTGAGGTCCTCGACGCGACCATCGGGTCGAAGGGTCAGCTCCAGAATCAGTCGGCCGCTGCCGAGGTGGACGGCGCGGGCGTCGGCGTTGAGGCCCCAGGATTCGTAGCAGCCACGGACGACGTTGTGCCGCACCCGGATCATGCGGGACAGGTGTTCGCGGACCATCGGATCAAGCTCCGGGAGGGCGTCGATGGCGCCGTCGTCGGCAACGGCGGCGTCGTGGACGTCGACCTGACGAACCGGGTACGTCTGCTTGCCGGGCAGGGCACGGTCGTCGTCGCGGGCCTGTTGGCGCCGAATGGCCTGCAGACGTTGACTGTCGCCAGCGCCGATGACGCCGGCCCCGACGCCGCTGTCGATGGGGTCTTTGGGGGACAGCCCCCCGACCCCGGCGCCGAGGACGGGGGCGGCGGCGACGTGGCGCACCGCTTCGCCGAGGGGGTCGGGCCGTCGGTCACGACCAGCGCCGCCGGGGCGCAGGGCCTGGGACATGGCGGTCAGGGCGGCCTCGAGGGTCACCGTCGCTGATGGCGGCTTGGGTCGGGTGGGGTCCCCTGCCGCCACCCGGAGCTCGAAGCGCTCGCCGAGGTCCACGGGGCGACCGTGGGCCTGCAGGGTGGGCCGACCGACGACGTGGGCACTGCCGCCGGACAGGGACAGGAAGCGGCGGGTCTCGCTGCTCAGGCCGGCGCCGCCGAGGTCGCCAGGGCTGGCCGTGGGGTGCAGCCACAAGGCGCTGACAGCGCACACCGTCATGGCGACGGCGATCATCCCCGAATGAAGCAGGGTGCTGTCGATGCCGAGGTCGCCGGCCGCGGCGGGGGCGGGGGCGTTGTCGAGCTCGACGAGGAGTTCATGACCCGCGGGGAGGTGCAGCCTCTGGCCCGGCGACAACGTCGCATCGAGCCTGTCACCGGTCACATGGAGCGTGTCGTCGTCGCCGACCTCGACCTCGATCCGACAGCCCGTTCGCAGGTCGATGCTTCGCCGTCTTTCGGTGACGGTGACGGTGTCCAACACCGTCTCGTGCCACACGAGTGAAAGGCGCCAGGCTGGGGGCCGTGGATGAGCCATCGCGTGCCGATGATGACACGCCAGCGTGAGCGCCGGTTCCATGGGATCTGCAAACGGGCGGCAACGCCGTGTGGTCTTCCAGGGTTCCGGGCAGTGAGGCGGGGTGGGTCTCGCTCCCACCTGTCGGCGTGGTGAGGGGTCAGTCCGTCATTCGGCGGGGCGGGCCTTCAATCGATCCGCCCGGCGACCATTGGCGGCGGCCGAACGGCGGCGGTCGTCGTCGGTCTGCAGCACCAGGGGGGGGACCGCTCGCGGTTTGCCGTAGTCGTCGAGGGCGACGAAGGTCGCGTAGGCCTTCATGGCTTTTCGGACCTCGCCCGTGATGGGGTTCTCGCTCCACACCGACACGCCGCACTCCATCGACGTCTTGAAGGTGGCGTTTACCTGACCCCGCATGATGACGATGTGGCCAAGCTTGATGGGCAGCAGGAACTGCACGGCGTCGATGCTGGCGGTGACGACGACGCTTCGGCAATGCCGCTGGGCGGCGATGGCTGCGCAGACGTCGATCCAGCTGACGACCTGACCGCCAAAGACGTTGCCGAGGGAGTTGGCGAACTCCGGCAGCACATGGTGGGTCATCTCCACGCGGGAGCGGGCGATGGAGTGGACGGGGCCAGAGAAGAGCTCGTCGGTCATGCCTGTGTCTGGCACGCCGCCGGTCCTGCGGGCAACGCGTCGACGGCGAAGGCGGGGAAAGCCCTTCCGGATGAGCCAGCTGACCGTCTGATAGAGTAATCAACTCAGGAGTAGAATGCCGGGTTCGCCTGCGTCGAGGTCACGGGCACCGGCGGGCATCGCGCGCGTGGGTCATTCGTGACGACGTCATGGAGGCTCCCGGCGTCCATCGAACCGACGTCATCAAGGCGTGGCGTTCGCCATCGACCAACGCCATACTCCGCCCATGCCCGGGTCTGCTCCCCTCCTGCAGCTTCCCGGTCGCGAGGCGCCCCTCGTGACGTCGACACCGCTGTCGGCCCCCCTCGCCCGTCTGGTCGAGGTCATCGTCGCCGCCGGTGGACGCCCGGTGGCCGTCGGTGGCGCCATTCGGGACAGCCTCCTCGGGCACCCACCCAAGGACATCGACGTCGAGGTCTACGGCCTGCCCCTCGAAGCCCTCGAGGCGGCGTTGGCGGCGGCTGGTCTGTCGGTGCACGCCGTCGGCCGCTCCTTCGGCGTGCTCAAGGTCGACGTCGTCGTCAAGAGCGGCGACGGACGCGGCGACGTTCGGGACGTCATCGACGTCGCCCTGCCAAGGACGGAGAGCAAGGTGGGCCGGGGCCACAAGGGCTTCGTCGTCGAGAGCGACCCGTTCATGTCCTTCGAGGCCGCCGCTGCCCGCCGGGACTTCACCATCAACGCCATCGGCGTCGACCTTCAATCCGGCGCGGTTCTCGATCCCTGGGGCGGCATCGCCGACCTCGAGGGCGGGGTGCTGCGCCATGTGTCCGACGCCTTCGACGAAGACCCCTTGCGGGTGCTGCGGGCTGCCCAGTTCGCCGCCCGCTTCGGCTTCGTCGTCGACGACGGCACTGTACAGCGCTGTCGATCCCTGCAGGGAGAGCTCGCGACGCTGGCCCCCGAGCGCATCGGCGAAGAACTCAAGAAGCTGCTGCAGAAGGGCATCTGGCCTTCCCTCGGTCTGCAGGTCTTGCGGGCTGTGGGCGCCGTCGAAGCCCTGTTCCCCGAGCTGCAGGTCTTGATGGGGTGTCCCCAGGAGCCCGAGTGGCACCCCGAGGGGGACGTGTGGGTCCACACCCTCATGGTCGTCGACGAAGCCGCGCGCCTGGCCCGCCTCGACAGCCTGCCCGAGCGCGAGCACCTGCTCACGGTGCTGGCCGCCCTCTGTCACGACTTCGGCAAGCCGGCGACCACCGAAGTGAGCGATGGCCGCATCCGCAGCCGCGACCACGAAAGCCAGGGCGAAGGCCCGACCCGCACCTTCTGCGCCCGGCTCGGCATCCCCGCTGACGACGTTGAATTGGTGGTCGGGCTGGTGCGCGATCATCTGAAGCCCTTCATGCTGTGGAAAGAGCGCGACACCATCTCCGACGCCGCCATAAGACGGCTCGCCCTGCGGGTGCCGGTGCCCCTGCTGTGTCGGGTGGCGACGGCAGATCACTTCGGCCGCACGACCCCCGATGCCCTTCGTCGGGAAGACCCCGCCGGCCCGTGGCTGTTGCAGAAGGCCAGAGACCTCGCGGTCTCCGACGGCGCCCCTCGACCGCTGTTGCAGGGCCGGGACCTGCAGGCCTGCGGCTTGTCCCCGGGCAAGGCCTTTGGCGTGATCCTGAAAGACGCCTTCGAGGCCCAGCTCGAGGGCGACTTCCACGATCACGACGGCGCCGTCGCCTGGCTGAAATCCCGGGTTGGTGCGACGTGAACAAGACCCTTGGCCCCGTCGCCGTCGCGTGGATGCTGGCCGCGCTCGGAACAGCCGTCGTCGGCGTTGCCAGCGGCTGCGACATCCGCGGCAACCTCGCCCAGGGGGCCATTTTCGCCGGCCTGCGGCCAGAGCTCGTCGACCAATGCTGCACCTGCCTGGCCCTGCGGGGGACCGGCGACGCCTCGGCCAGCTGCACCCAGGCGGTGCTCATCGACGGCCAGCCGACCGTCCCCGACGACGCTGTGCTCGGAAGCGGCGACCGCACCTTCGACAGCAACGACGCCGTCGATGACGGCGAGATCCCCTGCCTGTGTCAGGGCAATCGGGGCTCCTGCATCGAGGCCCTCACCAACCAGGGCGACATCATCGTCCCCGGCGCCTGCGTCGATCAGGTGGACCTCGTGGCCCCCTGTGAAGCGGCCTGCGCTGGCGTCTTGAGCTTCGACCCCGTGCAGCCACCCTGAGCGCCGTCGTCGACGCTGCTCCTCGTCGCAGAGCTACTCGTCGTAGGGGAAGCGCGTGAAGGTTTTCGCGGGCGCGATGTGCTCGGGGAGGACCAGGTTCACCTCGCCACCGTCGAGGCCCCGGTAGACGGCTTCGGCAGCGAGGACCTTTTTGACGTAGTTGCGGGTCTCTTTGAAGCTGATGCGCTCCACGAGGAGCTCGGGGGGCAGGGCACCAAAGCGGGTGGCCCAGCCGACGGCGGGTTCGGGGCCCGCGTTGTAGGCCGCCGCCGCCAGCAACATCGACCCGTGCTCTCGCTGCAGCAGTCCAAGCAGATGGGCGCCCAAAACGATGTTGGCGTCGACGTCGGACAGCCGCGCCGCCAACGTCGGCGGCAGCCCCACAGCCACGGCGGTGCCTCGCGCCACCGACGGCAGCAGCTGCAGGAGCCCCTTCGCGCCCGCGGTGGAGACCGCTGCCGGGTCAAAGCCACTCTCGGTCCGCATGATGGCCATGACGAACGCAGGGCTTGTGCCGGCGTGGGCAGCAGCGTCGTCGACGATGGCCCGCCATGGTCGTGCCCAGGACACCCGCCAGCCCGGCGTCGACGTCAACGCGCCACCCTTGACCTCGGGGCGGGGCGTGAAGAACCCACCGTGTCGCCAGCCGAAGGTCGGATCACCCACCGCCTGACACAGGCCCACCTCGCTCAATGACGGAGCCCGCTTGCCCGCTGCCCGGCTTCGACAATGGGCGCTGGCTTCCTCGTCGAAGCCCAGGGCATACAGCAGTCGGGTCAGGCGACTGTCGTCGTCATCGGGACCAACGATGGCATTGTCGGCGACGACGGCCCCCTTCAAGGGCGCAAGCCCCAGGGCCCGACGCGCGAGCAGGCCGTACCAATCCAACGGACCCTCGTTGAGCAAGGCCCGAAAGGCCTGCTGTGCTTCAGGCGCGCGACCCAGGGCCAGCAGCGCCCTGGCCCGCCAGTAGCGATACTTGCGAGGTTCGGTGAGCGTCGACGACAGCGACAGCAGCAGTGGCTCCGCCGTCGCCGCGTCGCCCTTGATGGTGAGCACCAGCAGCGCCGTGTACCAGTCCGCCTGTTCCCGCCAGGGCGTGCCATCAAGCACCGCCCGGCCGGCGTCGAAGGCGGCGATGGCGCCGGCCACATCATCGACCTCGACGGCGCTGAAGCCTGCAAAGAAGGCGGCCTCGGCGCGGTCGGCAGCGGGGACGCCGTCGTCGTCACGGATGGCCGCCCAGACAGCCCCCGCCTCGGCAAAGCGGCCCAGTCGGGCGAAGGTCCGGGCCTGGCCGCGGGCCACCGCAGGGGCCACGTGGCCATCCGAACGCCGAAACGACGACGTCAGCGGCAGCGCTTCTTCGGTTCGCCCGGCCCGCCACAGGGCGTTGGCCAGGGTTTCCAGCAAGGCTTCCCGGCGGGCGTCGTCGTCCGGTTTCCGGGATGCCCCGCTTGACGGCAACTGCAAGGCCGCCAGCCCCTCCGCCACCGCCCGCTTGGGTCTGGCTGCCCCCACCAGGGCCTGCACCCGGGTGGCGCGCTCCGACAACGACAAGGTCGACGCCACGCGGTCCTCGACAGCGCGGGCCGCCGGGTGCCCGGGAAATCGCAGCACCAGCTGCCGACAGGCAGTGTCCTCTCCCCGTCCACACAACGTCGACAGAGCTGCCGGGTCCCGGCTGGCGCGCCGCCGCAACGCCGGCAAGCCGTCTTCCGCTGATGACGTCACAGCCACCAGGCGTTCATGCCAGCTGCTTTTGGGGGACAGCAGGGCGAGTTCCTGGCGGGCTTCGTCAAGGCGCCCCAGTTCCGCCAACAGCAGGATCCGGTGGGGGCGAACATCGTCGACGAGGGCCGGAATCCCGGCCACCAGCACATCAAGCAGCCGCAGCGTTCCGGCCTGGTCCCCCAACTGGATGGCGGCTTCAGCGGCGACGGCAGCGGCACACGCCCGCGCTCTCAGGTGGGTGGCGGCGGCGACCTCGGCGTCGAACGCGCGGCGCAAGGCAGCGAGCCCGACGTCGTCAGCAGCCCGGATGGCGATGATGTCGGCGCGGCGGTCGCAGGCGTCCACCGGGGCGTTGGCGACGTTCACGACCGTGACGACGTCGGCAACGACAGCGCCGGCCACGGGGGCCGACGCCAACGAGAGCAGGACCGAGAGGGCAAGCACTACAGGTCGATGATGCCCTGACGAATGCCTTCGGTCACGGCCTCGACACGGTTGGTGACATCCAGCTTCTGGTAGATGTGCTCGAGATGGGTGCGGATGGTGGCCTTGGACAGCCCCAGCACACGGGCCGCCTCATTGTTGCTCAAGCCCTTGGCGATGATCTGCAGGCACTCAAGCTCGCGCTCGGTGAGGGCCCGACGGCCGGAGGGTGGCGGCGGCGCCCCGGAAGCACGCTCCTTGGCCGCTTCTTCTTCGCTGGTGAGGGCGCCGGGGGCCGGCTTGCCCTTCTCAGGCATCCGGAAGTGGCGAAGCAGCGAACGCGCCAGCGACGGCTGGATGACGCTGCCGCCGTGGCGGACTTCTTTGATGCTCTCGACGATCTTCTCGGCTTCGGCGCCCTTGAGCATGTAGCCCGCGGCCCCGGCCTTGATGGCCTCGACGACTTTGTCTTCCTCGTCGAAGATCGTGAAGATCAAGATTTCGACGGCGGGCCAGGTCTTTTTGACTTCCCGCGTCACGTCGATGCCCGACATCTGGGGCAGGCCAAGGTCGCAGAGGATGACGTTTGGGGGCTCGGGAAGCTTGCCCAGCTCTTCGAGGGCTTCCTCGCCGGAGAGCGCGGTGCCAACGATCTCGATTTCGCTGAAGGACTCCAGCAGCTTCAGCTGGTTTTTCAAGATCTTGGGTTGGTCTTCTACGACAAAGAGACGGATGCGCTCGCTCATGGCCGCGGAGCATCGTCGAAACAGAGGCCCGGGGGCAAGCGCCGCCGGCCGAGGGGCCACTTTGGGGCGGCCGGGCGGATCCAGACCGGGTGAGGGGAGTCACGCACCTTTCTGAACGGCAGTGGATCGCCCCAGAAGGGCCGCGCGGCAGGTTGACGCCAGCCCGGAGACGCGCGAACAATGGAGTCGACCTTCCCATTCGGGCGTTTCGTCCGGTGACTTGCTGTGGGCCCTCAGGGCCCGTTCGGGGACATGACATGACCCAGGCGTCGAAGCCTTCATCCCAGCCGTCCACCTCGCCCACCGGGCTCTCCCGGCTTCGTGGCGCGGTGTTCGGTTTGTCAGTCGCCGCTGCCGTCGTCGTCGTTGTCGCCTCTGGTGGGTGTAGCGAAAAGATCGTTGAGCAGCAAAAACCCATCGGCGGATCCTGCCTGGCCTGCCACGACGGCATCACCGACGTTCACCCGTTCTTCGCCCTGGCCTGTGTCGACTGCCACGGCGGCAACGATCAGGTTGCCCTTCCCCCAGCCGTGAATATCCGTGACCAGGAACTCATGAAGGCCAGCCACGTGCTGCCCCTTGACTCCTCCATGTGGTGGCCCAACGGCATCGACGACGACAACGATGGTCAGGTCGATGAGCAGGGTGAGTTCTTCGACGGTCGTGCGTTCACCGAGTCAGACACCCCGTTCGCCGACAAGCGTCTGGCCAAGAAGGACCAGATGGACTCGGAGATGAACCGGGACCTCAACTACCTGCGCTTTTTGAACCCGGGCGACTTGCGCGTCGCCGACGCCTCCTGCGGCAGCCGCAACAAGAACGCCAACGCCGCCATGGTGTGCCATGCCGAGGTCGTCTACGACGTCCGCCGCTCCATCATGGCGAGCCACGCTGGTGTGCCTGCGGGTGCGAACTACGGCAACGCCCAGATTCCCCTCGCTGCCGAGTTCGGCAGCGCCTTCGCCGCCACGCCCGCCGGCCAGCGCTTCGATTCCCGCAACCCCCGCCTCGGTCGCGTCGGCTACGTCATCGACTACACGTCCATCGATGAGGCCTTCGACCCCAAGTTCACAGACCCGACCCGCAACCTCCTCACGGGCGGTGGTTTCGATCGGGGGCTGCTGAACGACCAGAACGTCGACCCCAACGACAGCAAGTTCGAGGCCGTCGCCGGTCCCATCTTTGCCGATGGCAAGACAGGTTCCGATGCAGCGTTTGCGCCCGCCGGCGGCCCGGGCTTCACGCGCACAGGACAGAAGTACAAGTTCTACGTTGACGACCTTGACAGTGCCCAGGCGCGGAACAACCGCCCGGTCGAGGTCATCCAACCCATCGTCAACACTGCGGGCGGTGGATCCGACGGCGGTCGCGTGTGGCCAAACAAAGTGGTTCACGCTGGCCTGCAACTCCGCCTGGCGAAGATCGTTGGCGAAGCCGTCCCTGAGCTGAAGCAGAACCGCAACGCGGACATCAAGAACCTGTTCGACAGCGAACTCATCACCAACCCCGTCGACGCTGCCCTTCGCAACTTCCGCGCCTACCACTCCCTCAACTGGATGGGCCCGAACGACAACTTCGGCTTCGTCGATTTCTTCACCTCGCCCAACGCTGGTGACCCGCCGCGGCCCGACCCTTCCGACGCCGAGCTGCGCAACAACAACAACCCCTTCGGTCGCGGTCGCCCCACGGGCTGCACCGGCTGCCACGTCGAGTACAACAAGAACGGCCGCAACGAAGAGCCCATCGACCGCACCGTCGCTGACAACGGTCGCAACCCCTCGACGGACCTTCCCTTCGGCATTCGCACCGACCGCGGCGAGCGCTTCTACGCCAAGCGCCACGAACTCAAGCGCACGTCGGACATCCAGGCCTGCGGCGCCTGCCACGGCTTCGTGACCCGCGTCGATGTGCAGATCATCTCCACCTATGAGCAAGAGACCGACTTCACAAACCTCGAGAAGGTCAACACCATCGGCACCTTCGAGTACCTGACCCCCAACAACTCGACGGTGCGCGTCTTCGAAAACCTCGCCCACTTCAAGAACGGCCGCATCCTCAACGATGGCGAGGGCGTCAGCGAGGACCTCAACAACAACGGCGAGCTCGACACGGCCCTCGAAGAGTCCGACCTCAACAACGACGGTGTCTTGCAGCCGAACGAAGACTTCAACAAGAACGGCAAGCTCGACGTCGGTCTCGTCATCAACGAAGACGTCAACGGCAACGGCAAGCTCGACATCCCCGATCGCGTGGCCCGCTCGGAGTCCTTCGACGGCCGGCAAAACCGCATCATCTACGGCGGTGGCAACGGCGCGGTCCGCCTGCAAGACATCCACGTCGAGCGCGGCTTCAACTGCACCGACTGCCACATCCAGAACGACGTCCACGGCGACGGCAACATCTACACTCGCAACTGGGACGCCATCCAGGTGGAATGCGACGACTGCCACGGCACCAACGACACGCCGGCCACGCTGGTGTTCTCGGGTCCAAACGGCGGCGACGACATGACGGGCCCCCGCTACAACACCGCATTCGGCAAGCCCTGGTTTGAGCGCGTCGACGGCAAGCTCATCCAGCGCAGCCGCGTCAACGCCGATGTCAGCTGGGTCGTCCCCCAGCTCGCGACGCCCAAGGACAATACTTCGGCCTACGCCCATCGTCAGCCGGTCGAGACCTTCGACCCCACTCTCGACCACGGTTCCGAGGCCTGTGCCGGCTTCGCCGACGAAGACACCTGCACCGTCGCCAACTGTTCCTGGGATGGCACGGCCTGCAAGGGCTTCGAGCGCAAGTACGCCCACATCGCCGAACCCGGCGAGAAGGGTGGCCTCGAGTGCTACAGCTGCCACTCGTCCTGGCAGCCCAACTGCCTCAGCTGCCACATCAAAATGGACGTCACCCAGCCCAAGCAGGAAATCTGGTGGGGCGACGACGACGTCGAGGACGTGTTCTTCCAGCTCTTCAGCTACACCCGCTCGCCGTTTTACCTCGGCATGGCGGGCAACACCGAAGGCAACAAGATCGCCACCCACCGTTCGACCATGCAGGTCCACGTGACCGTCGTCGCCAGCAAGGTCGGCCTGCAGCTTGCCGAGAGCGCGGTCTTCTCGACCAAGGAGAACCTCTCGTCGATGGTGTCGAACCCATACTTTGCCCACACCGTGCGAACCACCGAGACCAAGCAGTGCGCGCGCTGCCACACCCTCGAGGACGCTGAGGGCAACGTTGCCAACGACCACATGATCACCGAGGCCACCGCCCAGGGCACAGGCCGCTATCAGAACATTGGCGACTGGGCTGTCGTCGCCACGACGGCCGGCCTCGACGTCCTCGACATGAAGAAGGAAGGCACCATCGCTGGCAACGGCGGCGGCATCACCTTCCCCGGCTTCGACTTCTCCGACAAAGCCAACGGCGGCGAAGTCCGGCGTCGCGTGAGCTTCGACCTCGACACCGATCCTGGTGTCGTCACTCCCGGCTTTGACGTCGTCATCCAACGTGGCGTGAGCTTCCAGAACGGCAGCGGCGACATCACCGACGTCGCCATCGTCGGCCATGAGAAGGGTGTCTCCATTGTCGACGTCTTCGGTCGTGACAACAACGCCTTCGAGGCCACCGGGCTCTTCGGCGGTGCCATCCCCCTCGGCGTCGTTGACCCGGCGGTGAAGCCGTTTGTCGGCCTGCCTCCCACCGAACTGGTGCGCATCGACGACGTGGGCGCCATCCGTGGCGTCGACGTGGTCGACACCACGGCATCCCAGACCACCACGTTCATTGCCGTCTCCGACGAAGAGCTGTTGGTCTTCGACTTCCGCACGGCGCTGAGCATTGAGGCCCTGACCGGGCAGCAGAACTTCCGGGCCCTCCTCGACCCCGATGCCGGCACCGGCCAGAACAACGACGACGACTTCGAGTTCGTCGACGCTGGCCCCGGTCAGACCAAGCAGGGCACCATCTTGGTGGGGTCGCTGCCCCACGGCCTCAACGCCCCCACCCGTGTGAAGCTTTACGGGCGGTTTGCCCTCGTCACCCACGCCGGCGGCCTGGCCATCTTCCAGATCGACGAGGCGGGAGCGACCAAGCAGTCCGAAGTTGATCTGGGCGCCCCCCTCGCCCAGCTCGCGAACTTCGAGACCTCACGCCCGGCCCTTGACGTCGTCGGCCACGGCCGCTTCGCCTACGTCGCCACCGGCGAAGGCGGCGTCGCCGTGTTCGACATCGGCCCCGTCGTCTACTCCCTGTTTGAACTTGGCGACGCTGGCGAGCAGCCTTTGCCCGTCAACCTGGCGCCGATCGGAACAGCCCTGACCAACCTGCAGCAGCCCGCCGATACCCGCGGCCTGGCCATGTGGGGCAGCCGCCTCGTCGTGGCCGACGGTCGCAACGGCCTGCGCATTCTTGACTGCTCGACGCCGGCAGATTGCCGTCTCGAGGAGACCATCGCCAACATCCCCGGTGGCGGTCGCATCAACGACGCCAGCCAGGTCGTGATGGCGTCGGTGCCAACCCGCACCTTCGCCGTCGTCGCCAACGGCAGCGCGGTGCTGGCAGTCAACGTCACGCCGACGGTCGACTTCCGCCAGAGCCTCAAGGCGGCCTTTGACAACCCCGACGCCTTCCGCGGCTTCCGCTTGTCCCACGAGCGCAACGATCCGATGACGCCGTTTGACCCCAAGAACGCCACCCGCCAGATCTTCACGTTCCCGACGTCGGGTCCGGTGACGAGCATTTCCCGCGGCAGCCCCCTCGACAACATGGCCGACAAATCCGGTCGTCGCCTCCGCGATGCCTGGACCCTCGGCGCGCGGCCCTTGCCCGAGCGAACCCTTGCCCGCATGCGCTCGGTGGTGGTCAAGGAAGTCCCCAACACGAAGGACAGCCGTGGCGACGGCCTCGGCTGCGTGGTGCGTGAAGGTGACGAGGGTGCGGTCCAGGTCGATGCAGCCACTCAGCGCTGCATCCCCAACAACCTGCCTTGACCCGACTCCGGTCAGCGACTTGAAAACAGCGGCCCGTGGGCCGCTGTTTTTGTCTCACCTCCAAGGATTGTTGGCGTTCGGCCCGGTCGGTGAGTTATTCCCGTCCACCGGTGTTTCGATGTGGACGTCGGGGCCGACCTTGGGTGAATCTCTCCTGCCAGATCCCGCGACCGACCAATGAGGGCCTCGTGACTCCATCGCGTCGACAACTTTCGAACCTTTTCGTGGCCGCCGTCGTCGTCGGTGGCGTTGCCGTCGACGCTCATGCGCAAGGCCCGGCACCCGTCGCCACCGCCACGGCGTCAGCGCCGGCGCCGGTCGTCGACGAGAGCGTCGTTCCGACCTACATGGACGTCGTCAAGCGTGGCCTCCGTACCCGGCTCGACCTCGGCGGTCGTGTGGGCACTGTCGGTTTGCCTGATCCGCCCGTGCGCCTCGAGATCGACGATGTCGTCCAAGACCGCAACGACGTCGACGTCGTCGGCGCCGTCATCCTCGGCTACGATCGCCCGTTTGGCGTGCCGATGGCCGCCGACTTGATGGCGGACTTCAACATCGACGCAAACCCCGATTCGCCGGTGAGCCCCTACCTCGACGATCAGTCCCAGTTCCCCCGGCTGCGCCTCTACTCGGCGTTTGTTGGCCTTTCGGCTGGTCCGTCGGACCCCGGTTTGCAGCCCTTCAAGGTCAACCTCGGTCGCATGACCGAAATCGTCGATTCCCCGATCACCTACGACGGCCTCTCCCTGGGCGCCCAGTTCAAGTTCAAGGGTGTCGGCTACCTCAACGCCAAGGTGTGGGGTGGGCTCGACGCGCCCCAGCGTTTGGGAGACGACCCGTTCAGCCGCATCAGCCGCCGCAGCTATGCCGAGACCTACGCCCTCGACGGGACCTTCACGTCGTCACCAGGCAGCATCTACGTCGAACGCACCGCCATCGTCGATCCCATCCTCAATCCGGTGGGCGGCGTCACCGTTGACGGCCGCTTCTCGGGCTTCGGCTTCATGCTTCGCCACTCGCTGATGCCCGCCCAGTCCCTCTGGTTCGACGACCCCAACAACGCCAACGACGTCATCTTGCCCCTCCAACGTTCAACCCTCGGGGTCTCCTACCGGATCGACAGCGAGTGGTTGATGGCCAACATCGGCCTCGATTCGCAGTTCACCGATTTCCTGCCCCGCAACGTCTCCCTCAAGGGTGATGCCCTCACCCTCGACGGCACGACCCGCCTGGGCATGGTGACCCGCCTGCAGTTCCTCGAGGACATCACCGCCTACGACGGGACCTTCCGTGCGGCGAACCCCGCCCAGGTGTTCGTCCAGGCCGACGCCGACAACCTCGAGCAGCTTCGGGTGCGCGACCAGATTCGCCACCTGAACTTCGGGCCGCCCCAGGAGCACATCTACGGCATGCTCGAGGCCGAGCGTCAGCTTCCCGGTGCGTTCTCCATCCTGCTGCGAGGTCGCCTGCGCCAGCACTTCGACGCTGCCGACGTCGACATGTTCCGCACCAACTTCTATGAGGCCGGCGCTGGTGTGACCTGGAACCCGGGCTTCGCCTTTGACGCCGGTGCCGAGCTGGTCGGTGGCCTGGTCGACTCCGGCGCCCAGGACGGCCGCGCCTACGACTTGAACGCCGAGGGCGTCGTCAGCTACGTCGAGCCCCGCATGTGGGTGAAGAGCACGCTCCTCGAGGGCAAGCTGTCGAATCTGACCGAAGTGTTTGTGCGCCGCAGCGACGTGCAAACCAAGCAGCTGGTCGCCAACGGCCAGTGGGGCGGCGCCCTGGCCACGACGACGCGCTACGACATCGTTGATGCCTGGTCCGTGTCCCTGCGTCTCGACGGCGACGCCCTCTCACCCATCGACAGCCTCAATGCCAGCTATTACCTCGGTGCCCTCGCGGCCACGACGGTCCGTTTCTGAGGCGTTTGCCGCGAGCCAGTTCGGGAGTGCACCACAGATGTCCAATGTGACGACGAAGTATCATCTCGCACCGCTCGGCCTCTCGGCCGTGGTCGCTGCGGCGTTTGTGGCGGTCGCCGTCGGCTTTGGCGCCGGCGGTGCCGAGGCCCAGGCCCCCACCAAGCAAGGGGCCCCTCAGGTCATCGATACCTCGAGCCCTTTCTCCCATGATCACCACATGGACGCGGCCAAGGTCGGCAAGGCCATGAGCTGCAACAGCTGCCACGAGATGGTGGCCAACAGCGGTCAGTGTCCCAAGGCCGAGGTCCGCTACCCCAAGCACGAAGCCTGTGCGGGCTGCCACACGGCGAATTTCTACACGCCGCCGCTCACCATCTGCACCAATTGCCACAAGAGCGCGTCCTTCTCGGCCAACAATCCCCTGAAGGAACTCTCTCGCCAGGTGACCCCCCGCCGAGCCGAGTTCAGCCACCAGTCCCATGCGGGCACGGCGTGCACGAACTGCCACGCCCTTCAGAAGGGCGGCGTCTCCGTCGCCCACCCAAGCCATCCCAACTGCTGCGAATGCCACACCCAGCCTGAGCTGCTGCCCCAGATGACAAGCTGTGAGGCCTGCCACTCCGCCGCCAAGAACGCCGGTCGTCCGCCCAGCAAGATTCACGACTTCAGCCACAAGGCGCACAACACGGATCCCCGCAACGGCAAGTCCACCGAGTGCAAGCAATGCCACGTCAACACCGAGCAGGCGTCGTCGCTGCGGGCCATCAAGGCCCCGCCGATGGCGGCGTGCGTCTCGTGCCACGACGGTTCAGATCCGAGCGCTCCCCACCCGTCCATCGCGGGGGCCAACGGCTCTGGTGCCTTCCACTTCTCTTCGTGTTTGAAGTGCCATCTCCCTGGCTCCATTCAAAACGTCCCGCTCCCCCCTGGCCATCCGACGGATGCGCCTCCCGACGGAGCCATCCAATGATCGCCAGCTTGTCCAACCATCCGTCTCGTTCTGACGTCTTCGCAAGGGGAACCCCGTGAGCCGACTCTTGAGGCCTGTGAAGAGCCTGTGGCCGTTGTTCTTGGCTGTAGCCATTGGTGTTGTGGCGTCGGCGTCGATGGCGACGATCCGCGTCAAGGTCCAGGGCGAAAGCGTCGAGGCCCTGGCCGAGCGCTACTACGGCGACATGCGGAAGGCGGCGGTCATCCGGGCCGCCAACAAAATCGAAGACGGCAACCAGCCCGCCGACGGTGCCTTCGTGAAGATCCCCGGACCCACCGTTCACACGGTGACGGCCGGCGAGACCATGCAGAAGGTGGCTGATCGCTTCCTCTCTGGCGACGGCGCAGCGGCGCTCCTTGCCGAGGCCAACGGCCTGGCAGCGAACGCCGGCGTCAAGCCCGGGCAGGTCCTGACGGTGTTCGCCGAGGTCGAGGTCCGCACCAACAACCGCAGCGCCGAAGACCTCGCCACGGTCTACCTTGGTGATGCCAACCTCGGCGCCCGCCTCCGCCGGTACAACGGCGTCAAGGACGGCGCCAAGCTGCCCGGCAAGACCTACATTCCCCTGATGGGCATCGAGCCCAATGCGACCGGGAGCGCTGTGGCTGTCGCCCCGGTGGTGACGCCAACGCCGGTGGTGACGCCGACGCCGGTGGTCGCGCCGCTGCCCGTCGTGACGCCGACGCCCGTGGTCACGCCGACCCCTGTCGCTGTGGCACCGACTCCCGTCGTGGTGGCGCCGACGCCAACGCCCGTCGCCGTGGCTCCCGCGCCCGTGCTGACCGCTCCCGGTCCCGTCGGTGGCACAAACCAGGAGTACCCGGTCACCAGCAAGCTTGCGTCGCTGACGGGCTTCAGCCACGCCATCCACGCGCCCCTGCAGGTCTCTGGTCAGCCCCTCAACTGCTTGACCTGTCACGCCCACACCGACCCCAACGGCTTCGGCGTGGCGGCACCCACCCAGCAGCAATGCCTGCAGTGTCACCGTCAGTCCGACGTGATGCCTCCCGAGATGCGCAAGGGCCAGCTCAAGCGCCTGTCCCTCCCCATGAACCACAAGCTCCACGTTGGTGACAACCAGATCGATTGCACGGTCTGCCACACCCAGGAGCCTGACCGTCCCCTCGGCATCATCACCCAGGGCCACGAAGCCTGCTCGGTCTGCCACACCCAGGGCGCCACCCCGCCCTTCGTGGTGGGTGACCCCCAGGGCCTCTCCTGCAAGGCCTGCCACGGCGAGGTCGAAGAAGAGCCCATCAGCAAAGAGAGCCAACGGTACCTGCGGACCCACATGCTGCGGCCGTTCGGGCGCGTCGGCGACATCAGCTTCACCCACATGACCCACGGCACCTTCTCGTCGAGCGGTGCGCCTGCGGGCGATGGTCCGGTCATCAACTGCCGTGCCTGCCACGCTGACGCCTGGGAAGCGGAAACCAAGGAACAGATCGCCAAGGTCGGCATGCAGGGCTGCATGGAGTGCCATCGCCAGGCCAACGCCGTCGGTCTGCAGCCTCCCGAGTCCTGCGCTGGCTGCCATTTGCATCATCGTCAGGGGCACATGCCCCAAAACGAAATGATCATGACCAACAAGCCCCTGGACCACACGGCGTTCTTCCGCCGGTCCCACGCCCAGGCTGCCCGCGAGAACACCGCCATGTGCGCGTCCTGTCACAAGGGCACCGACCCCCAGGACGGCAACCGCTGCGACACCTGCCACATGGTGATGAAGCCCCGGGATCACACCGCCGGCTTCCGCGACCGCGTCCACGGCCGTCAAGCCCAGGTGGACCCCACCCGCTGCACCACGTGCCACCGGGCCGAGCGCTGCGAGTCCTGCCACCGGGAGGTCCCCAAGAGCCACTTCCCCCTCAACGCCTGGGTTGAGAAGGGTGTGCACGCGTCGCGAGGCCGCATGGAACTCAGTTCCTGCATGACGTGCCACCGCTTCGAGCAGACCTGTGCGCGTTGCCACACTGCGGTGCAGAAGTAGTAGGCTCCGTCGTCGCAGGTGTTCTTGCGACGACGCAGGAACACACCGGGGCGTCCCGGTGAGCTCACCCGCCAGAAGAGGCCCTCGCCATGACCGCGCATCTCGCTGACGAATGGACCGCGCTGCTGAAGCAGGTCCCCTTCCTGAGCATGCTCCCCGACGCCGTCATTCGGGAGAAGCTCATCATGGGGAAAATTCCCCAGGCCGAGGTCCCGGCCTCCCTCGTCGAGCTCGCCGTGGGCGACTACGCCATTCGCGAAGGCGAATTCGGCGACACGTTCTACATGGTGCTCAACGGCACGTTCGGCGTCGAAGTGTGGAACGACGACGGCGTTCCCGTGCAGGTGCAGACCATCCAGCGGGGCTCCTACTTCGGTGAGATGGCCATGATCGGCCGCGGCATGCGTACGGCCAGCATCAAGGCCCTGACGCCCAACTGCCAGGTCCTCGAGGTCTACAAGGGTCCCTTCGACCGCATGTTGAAGGAAGACAAGACCGGCGGCCTGAAGAAGCAGCTCGACGAGCTCTATGCACGCCGCACCATCGAGAAATTCCTGCGGGACAACGAGTTCCTGCGCGAGGTCGCCGACGCCGACAAAAAGCTGATGGTCGAATCGGCCAAGCTGTTGCGCTTTGAGGCCATGGCCGATGTCTACAAGGCGGGCGCGGCGGCGACGTCGTTCTACCTGGTTCGCCAGGGGTTCTTGAAGGCCTGGCGCATGGAGGGGGACAGCGAGAGCATCCTCGCCTACCTCCGTGACAAGGACTTCTTCGGCGACCTCGAGCTCGTCGAGGGGCGGGCCCGTACCGCGACGGTGACGGCGATGGAGCCGGTGGAGATCATCGAGCTGCCCCGGCAGGTCTTTGCCAGCCTCTACCAGCGCTATCCCCACGTCATCAACGCCTACCGCAAATACGACCTCGACGCCCGCAGCAGCGGCGCCGGCGGCGGGGCCGCGGCACCTTCGAAGACCGGCATGCTCTTCACCGCCGACCTCATTGGTCTCGGCGTGGCCCAGGCCCGTTCGGCCCTCATCATCGACATGGACCTCTGTGTCCGCTGCGGCAATTGCGTGCAGGCCTGCACCGACCTGCACAACGGCTACTCGCGCCTCATTCGTCGAGGTAAAAAGCTCACCCGCCGCGAGAAGTCCACCAACGCCCTGCAGAACCTGTTCTTCCCGAACTCCTGCCTGCATTGCCGCACGCCAGACTGCATGGCGCCATGTCCCGTCGGCTCCATCGCCCGCGACAAGGACGGCGAGGTCTACATCAAGGACCACTGCGTCGGTTGCGGCGGCTGCGCCAAGGCCTGCGAGTTCGGCAACATCTCGATGGTCATTGTCGGCGACAAAAAGGCCGCCAAGCCCAAGCGGGCCGCCAGCAAATGCGACATCTGTCGCGGCTACGACGCACCCAACTGCGTCTACAACTGCCCCCAGGGCGCCATCATCCGCATCGACCCCAACGAGTACTTCGACGAGCTCCAGCGCAGCGGCCCCGACCTTGTGTCGATGGCCAAGGGCTAGGGCAGGGTGCCCAGCTGGTTCAATCCGTTCGCGGCGTTTTTTCCGACCCGCAGGCCTGAGCCAGCGGCGACGACAGCGACGACGACAGCGACGACGGCGAATGCTTCGACGACGCCAGTGCCATTGGCGTCGGTCACCCAGGCCGGGTTGTTTGAGACGAGCACCCTCGTCAAGGACGGGCCCCTGGCCCAGCTCCGTCAGGTGGCGCCGCCCCAAAGCCTCGCCGAACTCTCGACCAACGACCCCCGCAACAAGAGCGTCGTTTACAAGAGCGTCAGCGGCCGCGGCGTGCGCCTCAATCACGGCTCGGTCATCGAGGGCAGCGTCGACTTCGGCGGCCTGCAGCCCAACTACGTCGTCGACCTGAAGCATCCGCGTCTGCAGAAGCTGCTGGGCGAGGCGCGGGCCCTCAACATGCCAGGGACGTCGTTTGAGGACCGGATCCACGGCGTCGTGGGCCTCGTGCAAAAGACGCTGACCGAAGGCGCCTACGACGCCCCCGCCTACCTGAAGCTCCTCGCCGACAACCGTTCCCGTCGCACCAACATCACCCTGGGGGACTACCTCACGGGTGGCGCCGGGGTCTGCCGCGAGAACGCCCTGCTCACCCACCTGGCCCTCCTCGAGGCCGGGGTCGACAGCGAGTACCTCTACTGCGCCGCCACCCAGGGCGGCGGGGCCGAAGACCACGCCGTCGCCGTCGCCGTCAACGGCCGCGGGCAGAAGGTCGTCGTCGACAGCTACAACCGGAACTTCCACGGGTTCCTGCTCGATGATCTCCTGCGAGCCGGTGGCAGCCGGGCGGGCGACACCCGCCTGAAGGGGGCGAAACCACCGTCGACCTATGGCTGCGCCCTCAGCGTCGCGCCGTACCCGGTGTACTGGATCCCCGTCCGGGCCCTGTTGGCGCCGCTGCCGCCGATGCCCCCCGTCGACGACCTCCGCGACTTCCGGGTGGTGCGCCCCGCCCGCTGACACGCCAACCTGACTCGGGGCGGTTGCCGTGGTGACAGCGGGTCTTAGGTGGGGGATAACCACGGACCCATGACAGCTACGACTGCCCCCGCCACTGCACCAGCACCCGCAGCCAAGCCTGCACCACAGCCGTCCCGACCGGCGCCGTCACCGACGGCGAAGAAGCTGTCGCAGAAGACGCTGAAGGCCAAAGAGACGCGCTGGGACAAACGTGCCGCGTGGTTCATGGCGTTTGTCACCGCCGTCATCGTCGTCGGACTGTGGGCATTGTCGGCCTACGTCTGGGACAAGCCGCCCAACGGCCGCGGGGCCCAGGGTGACACGCCCGTTGGCTACGCCCTCGGTGTGTTGACCCTCGTGCTCTACGGCGTCGTCGCCGCCTACTCCATGCGCCATCGCAAGCGCATCCAGAAACGCGCCATGACCCGCACCTGGATGGAGGTCCACCTGGCCTTTGGCCTCGTCGCTGGCCTCGCAGCCGTGCTGCATTCGGGCCCACGGCTTTTGTCGGCGGCGCCACTGCACGGCGCGTTTCTCGTCGCCTGGTTGATGCTCATTGGCACCGGTTTCCTTGGCAAGATCATCAGCGTCGTGGTCCCCAAGCGCCTGACCCGCATTGAAGACGAAGCCCTCCTCGCCGAAGACGTCACCGAGAAGCAGGTGGCCATGCGCAAGGAAATCGAAGAGCTCCTGCAGGCCAATCCGGAGCCCGCCTTCGTCGCCTACGCCAACACGGTGGTTCCCAAGGCCATCAAAGACCCCCAGCACTACGGCAAGCGCCGCATGCGTCGTCACGACGTCATCGATGAGGTCTTGGAAAAGACCAATGGCGCCGCCGCCATCCCCGCCGACAAGCACGACACGGCCCGCCGCATCGTCACCTGCCTGGTCGAGGAACGCTTCCTCGAACAGATGCAGGGCTACCACTGGATCCTGCGATCCTGGGTGCCGATTCATGTGGCGCTGACGACGCTCTGCTTTCCGTGGCTCATCGTCCACGTCGTCACGGTCTTTTTGCTCTAGCGCGGCCTCAGAGGCCGTGGGCCCGACGGCTGAGGATCCCAAGCAGCAGATCGCCGACCGCGGCGCCGTCACCGCCGAAGGGGATGGTCTCCCTGACACCAGGCAAACGCCCAAGGTCGGCGGTGTTGGTCACGACGACGACACCCCGCTTGGCTCGGGCCGCGATCCCCGCCACCAGCTGACTGCCCATGACCGAGCCAGGTGGATCGACGATGACGACCTCGTCGTAGCGGCCTTTGTCCATGGCGGTGCCAGCCAGGTGGAGGGCAAGCACTTCCAGCAGCTTGAGGCGCCCCGCGAGGCTCTGCCGAATGGTGCCCCCGGCCAGATCGTCAGCGACCACCAGCACACGCATCAGCGACAACACGTCGTCACTCGGGACCGTCCGATCGTCGCTCGCCTGGGCGACGGAGACAGAGGCTGCCGCTGCGGCGGCGGCGTTGCCGCCGACGATGGTCGCGTCGGCGAGCAAGGCCGCTGCATCACGCATGTCGACTTCCCTGGTGGGGTCGTCGAGGTGGGGCATGGTCGACAACGCCGGGACGGGTGCCCCATTCCGTGGTCGCGGCGGCGAGAGCGGCGGCACTATCGGCGCAATGCGGGGACGATGCATGGGGATGTCGATGGTGTCGTTGGTGAAAACGCCCGAGGTCTGCCCCTCGAACTCCCCGATCTCTGACGGGCTGCCCATGGGCACAGACACGGCGTCAACAAACATCATGCTGGCGGCGTCGGGGATCTGCTGGTCGATGACGGAGGGCTCGCCCAACACGACGCTCATCGCCTGTGGTGCCCGCACCGTCGGCTCCGAGCCGCTGCCGGCGGCCGTCCCTGGGTGGTGTGGTGCTGGCGACGTCGCCGGGGCCAGGGCCTCCCCATCACTGGCGAAGCAGCGCCGCAGACAGCGTTCCAGATCGTCGTCGTCGACCAGCAAGCGCTCGATGGGGAGCCCCGTCTGGCTGGTGATATCGGCCACCGCGCCGTCGTCAGTGGGGTCGCTCATGGCGAGACCCAGGACCCCGGCGCGCTGCCAGACAGGCAAGACCCGCAGGCGAGCGCAGACGGCCCGCCGCATCGGCACCGGCAGGCCAGGCCCGTGGAGCGCGAGGGAGGCCGGGGTCAGGCCAAGGGCCCCCGCGAGGGCCCGGCACAAGGCGGCGGCGGGAACCAACCGCCAGCGAACCAGGGCGTGCACCAGAGAGACGTCGCCTTCGGCGGCGATCCCCGCCGCCATCCCCAGGGTGCTGATGTCCGCCAGGTTGGCGTCGAGAAGCAACCGAGGGAGCACAATTCGCGGCGAAACGGTCATCGGCACCCTCGGGGCAGGAGCGAAACCTTCACCTGACAGCGTCCCGGGCGCAATTCACCGGGGCCCGCCGACGACCGGGTAGACAATTCACCGACACCCCCGGCTGGGTGGTGAAATCGGGCCTGTCTCGTCGGTGGCAGGCGTGACTTCGGGGCCAACTTGGGGGATAAAGCACTGCCCCAGCGCCGACGATCGACGTCGGCGAAGGGCATGCGCGCGGCGGCGCCGCGCAGCGAGGTCGAGATGTTTGCGCTCAAGGTCGTCGACGGACTTTCCACGGGAACCGAGATCCCGCTTCGTCAAAACGGCACCATCAGTGTCGGCCGTGCCGCCGACGCCGACGGGCAGATCGAAGATGGTCTGTGCTCGGGCAAGCACTTCGAGGTGGAGTGGAGCGAAACCGCCGGCATCCTCGTCAAGGATCTCGGCTCGCTGAACGGCGTCTTCGTCAACGGCGAACGCGTGAAGGAACCCCGTCGCATCAAGCGCGGTGACTTCGTGCAGGCCGGCACCACCTTGATGGAGGTTGCCGTCGCCAGCCAACAGGCCGGCACCGAGGTCCGGGCCTCTGAGCGCGCGCCCGCCCTCAAGGGGGCAGCGACGATGATGATGTCGGCGGCCGACATGCAGGACGCCATCGCCCGCACCCGCGCCGAAGCGCGCGTGAAGCAGAAAGACATGGGCCGCACCGTCGTCAAGACGCAGATGCTGGGCCGCGACGACATCGCCAAACTCATGGCCGAGCCGCCCACGGGGGCCGCCAAGACGATGATTCTGCAGGCTCTGCCGACGGACCTCATCGCCTCGGCCAACCAATCTGGCGTCACGATGTTGACCCAGCTCCTGCAGGCCACGCCGCCGGAATCGCCGGCGGTGCTGCTGGTCAAAAAGGGCTCGTCGATCACGCCCCATGCGAAGAGCACGGTCACCATCGGTCGCGACGCGCGCAACGACATTCCCCTCGTCACCGACGACGTCTCCGGCAGCCATACCCGCATTGTGCGTGAGCCGTCTGGTCGCTTTGAGGTCATCGACGAAGGCTCCACCAACGGCACCTACGTCAACGGCAAGCGCGTGGTGCGCCAGTACCTCAACAACGGCGACGCCCTCCAGATTGGCCAGTGGGTGGCCACCATCGCCCTGCAAGGCACCCGCCTCGCCATGGAACTGAGCCGCGAAGGCATCAAGGTCCAGGACAAGGGCGGCGCCATCAAGGTCATCAAGGCCGACGCCGCCGGCGCGAAGGAATGGGACCCGCTCTATCGCGAGCGCCAGAAGAACGTGAAGGTCGACTACAAGCGCGACCGCGAGGCGATGCTCGCCAAAAAGAAGAAGGGCAAGAGCGCCGACGACATCGCGTTCACCGCCACCTCCGACACCCAGCGTAAGGTGCTCAAGGGTCGGCTGGCCTGGGCCGGCGTGGTCATCTCGCCCATCGTGGTCCTCGCCGTCCTCGCCGCCACCCGGCTCGATGCCCTGGCCCCCGGCGCCGTCGGTGCCCACCACGCGAGCCCCGAGTTCACGGCCAAGGCCAAGGAGGCCAACGATGCCCACGGTGGCGGCCTCGGCGACAAGGTGTCGTGCCTGGCCTGCCACAAAGGCGGCGAAGTCCAGGATGCCACCTGCTCAGGGTGTCACCAGCAGGCCCCCACCGAGCGCCACACCACGGCCGGCCTGACCTGCTTCGACTGCCATGGCGAACACAACGGCCGTGACTTCTCGCCGACAGCAGCGGCCAAGTTCGGCTGCGTCGGCTGCCACGCCGGCGACCCCCACGAGACCCTCGCGGCCCAGGGCGGCGACAAGACGTCCAAGCACCGCGCCCCCCTCATCAGTCAGGAAAAGCTCGGCATCGATGCCTTCGACGTCCACAAGACCCACATGTCCATCGAAGGACGCTGCCTCGGGTGCCACGCCGAAGGCCTCAAGCCCGTCGCCGCCGATGCCCGCAAGACCTGCGGCACGTGCCACGCCCAGGCCAAGCCCGAGGCCGACTCCTGCGTCACCTGCCACAACCAGCACCCCAAGGGCGACGAACTCCTCGCCTACCTGTCGACGCCGGTCACCGCCGAAGACCGCTTGAAGGCGGCCCGCGTCGACGCTGGCAACCTGCCAATCTTCCTGGCCCTGGCCCTGGGCATGTTCCTGCCCCTCACGGTCATTGGCCTCATCAAGCCGAAGGAAAAGAGCGACGAGGACGAAGTCGTTGAAGAAACCGGCGGCGCCAAGCCTCCGGCCGCTGCTGCCCCTGTTGCCGCCCCGGCGCCAGCCCCGGCACCAGCGGCACCTCCAGCCGCTGCCGCCCGCCCTGCGCCGCCGCCCCCTGCGGCCGCCCCGCCTCCGGCTGCAGCCCCCCCGCCACCTCCGGCCGCTGTGG
>Ga0247834_1000906_pt1 | contig 53976 bp, 60 predicted proteins | sample LaCruzMarch2015__8_FD_187118 | JGI IMG/M metagenome (GOLD analysis project Ga0247834, IMG submission 187118) | Freshwater microbial communities from meromictic Lake La Cruz, Castile-La Mancha, Spain - LaCruzMarch2015_12m | ecosystem: Environmental > Aquatic > Freshwater > Lake | place: Spain...
AGCTGTTGATGAAATCTTACTTGGAATCAGTCCGGCTGATGTTCTAAGAAATATGAATAAAAAAGGTTATAGAACAAGAAAGACTAAAAATTTAGGTAACAAACAAATGTCTACTACAAACTTTTATAAATTTCTAAAAGACCCGTATTACTATGGAAAATTAATTTGGAATGGTGAGGAATCAACTTTACATCCTGATTTACCAAGAATTATGACTGAGGAGGAGTATTGGAAAATCCAATCTATTCTCGGCCAAAAAGGTATCGAACGACCTAAAGAAAAAATGGATATTCCATACCGAGGTTTACTAAAGTGCTCGTGTTGTAATAGAAGTATTGTTGTTTATTCAAAAGATAAAAAACAAAAAGATGGTTCTGTTAAAACTCATTACTATACTAAGAGGTCAAAAAAAGATTTAACTCCAAATTGTAAACAAGTTAATGTTCCTTTAAAGGTTATTGAAGAAGAAATGCAGTTTTTACTTGAACAAGTTACCATTCCTGAAGCTTTTTATAATTGGGCTAAGAAATGGCTTACAAAGGAGCATAAAGAGCAATCAGGAAAGATTTTGAGTGGTATTAAGAAATCTCAAGCTGAACTTTTATCTAAATATAATCAACTAGATAATCTTCTCCGATTAAGAATGGATAATGAGATTGATAAAGAAACATATCAAAAACATAAATCTAGAATTGATTCTGAAATTAAAGAGTTAAATAGCTATAACTTAATTCAACAAGATTCAGGTAAAGATTGGAGAGATCAAATGGAAAGAGTTTTAGATATAGCTCGTTTTGCTAAAGAAAATTTTAATAATGCTTCCCCTACTTCCAAAGCTCAGATAATGAGAAGTTTGGGGTCGAACTTTTTATTAGATGGCAGTTCTCTTGGAATTTCCATAGAAAAACCATTTGAAGTCTTAATAAAAAACAAAGATTTAATAAATGATGAAAGTAATGGTGTCGAACCATTAGAAAATGCTGAAAATACAACTAAAGATGGTTGTGAAAGTATGCAAAAAACCATCTGGTGGGCGAGGAGGGAATCGAACCCTCACTCCCTTAACGAGAACTGGATTTTAAGTCCAGCGTGTCTACCGTTCCACCACTCGCCCGTGATGATTTTTATTTGGTGCACCCGGCAGGAATTGAACCTGCGACCTTTGCCTTAGAAGGGCACTGCTCTATCCGCTGAGCTACGGGTGCATAAACATTGCTATTTTACCAAAATTTAGCAGTTTTTGAAATATGGTTATAAATAATAGAAAAAACAACGAGAAAGGGCGGGTAACAATTAAGTTACCCGCCCTTAGGAAGTCTAGAGCGTGCGAAGTGCGTAGCTTAGAGAAATCTTCTTTTCCTCCCTGTTTCCAACAAATGTGAAGTACCTACTCCTCTTACTATAAGGACAAGTTACCTTCCAGTTTCCTGAAAAACTGTTTGCTTGTACTTTGTAAAATGAGTAATACCCTGCATTTCCAATTAGTAACCCTTCTGGATAAAGTTTGTAGTTCATACAACCCTGCTCCAGATTTGTTAACCCTTTGAAATTAAACTCAGGAAGACCATCGTCCTCAGTGTGTCTAGCTGTTGGGCCCGTATGTGCAATCAAGAGAAAGACACCGCCTTCACGGAGATTGCACTCCAGGTTGGGGAGGCCCGTGTGCGGAAGTTTGAAACATATACTATCTGTTTCAATCCTCCCGGTTTTTATCTCAAACATCTCTGCTGGAGCATCAACTCCCAAACAGATATCAGGCATCGCCCAATAAAGTTCTGCCATCGCTTCACCTTTTCTATGTAATACATCTTCCCTTCTCTACGTCTGTGCAGAGAAATTGGATTATATATTATTAAATACAAAATAGTGCCCAATTAATGAAAAAACCCCAGCTAGAAATGAATCTAACTGAGGTTTAAATTTATCTTTTTTCCCCATTTCGAATATTAACGACTCTAAAAGATAGCCTTTCTCGATCATAGTAATCTGTACCAATACAATGAAGTTTGATCCATTTTACAATTGATTCTTTTCCACGAATTTCGACTTTACCAGTCTTCCAGTTCTCTTTTGCCCCAGCAACATAAACGTCATTTAACAGAACTTCCATCGAAGCTCCTCTGTTTAATGAATTTGAGCGACTGGTGAAAAGAATTTTGAGCTGACCTTCCTCGGTACTTTCGTAAAACTCCATCATTCTTGCCCAGTACGGCATTTCAATACTCCTTAGATATGAAAAACCCCAGTTAGAAAAATCTAACTGGGGCTATGCGAATACTAAATCTCAAACTCGACCCATTCTTCTTTACTTCGGCTGATTCTTACAAATCGCTTCTTGAGGAAGCGGATAAGTTCGTAATCACCTTCGTAACGAACAATGTTGCGATTCAAAAATTGAAACGCTCCTGCTGTGCGACCGTCTGATGTGCTTGCCATAACTGAATCACCAGTTACTTCTGTTGCACGCCTAAAAGTCACCCTCACAATTCCAATGAATTTGTCTCGGTACTCCCGACATATTGATTGTTGGTACGACACTATCTTCCCCTATTCAAAGTTATCTTGGATATAAACCATTTCAAATCCTGACTTTATCTTGGAACTGGCCATCAAGCTATACTTTCGAACATTCCGACTTTCAGGACACATCAGTTCCCATTCAACACGAAAGTTTTGGTTCAGCACTTTGAAAAATGCTAAATATCCAGCTTTTGGTTGGGTTTCGTATTCTTGTATGGATTTCATCCTGAGCATTTTCAGCCCATTGCAAAGATACTCCCTATTATTGAGAAATTCTGATCCTCCCAAAATAGATGTTCGTGATGAATTACCGCTATGGTAAATCAACAAAAACTTGGATTCGGGACTAGTAGGAAGCTTTCCATCGATATCATTGAATCCTTCGTGTGAAAGTTTACATTGAATAAAAGATGCGTCGTTTACTACTGTCTGAATTGGTTTCTCGAAAACCTGTCCCCCAATATTGATATAATGGGTCCACGGATGTTCCGCTAATCCTGGAATTGCAACATATACTGTCGCCATCTCTCGCTCCTTACTATAAAAATCTCACCCTCTAAATTAATAGCGGGGAGGTATATTTTAGTTGATAACCCATAGAAAGTCAAGGTTGCAAGGATTTAAATATTTAGATTAAGTTTGAAATTTAATTGGAGCGGGATACGAGATTCGAACTCGTTTCTTCTCCTTGGAAGGGAGATGTTAGGCCACTTAACTAATCCCGCACTAACATTGTTATTTTAACCTATCCGAGATAGTTTTTCAATTTTTTGCAAGAATGATTCTCTTCTCTTTTCAAGTTCTTTTTTAGAAAGTTTCTTATTCTTTTTTAGTTCGTAAAGCCTTTGAATATATTTTTCAATTTTATCTATATTTTCTAAATCTTCTGAAGTTCCTTTTCCATTAAAAACTTTGACTTTTTCTTCAATAATAAACTTGGTTATTCGTGCTGACTTTTTGGGAACAAATCTTAGTTTAATACTCTCTTTGAGTCCTGGAGCTACAATTTCGACTTCAGAGAAAAAGATTCCTTCGGTTAGAAATAATTTAGAAACATGGGGATACGAAATTGTGGTTTCAAATTTTCTAATCCAACTTCTGTGTTTATAAACTAGATTTTGATCATAAACCATCAAATATCTTCCGAAAATTTCCATATTCATTGTTCTGCTTGCTTCAAGAGCGAAGATGAGTAAATTCATTTTGTTTTCTTTATAATACTGCTATTTGGGTTTGATACGATAAATCCTAAAACCTTGGTCCAGTTTTCAAAATTTTCAAACATTAACACATTAGCTAATTTCTCTTCATCTAGATTATATTTATCAATACAAATTGCAACCATCCTGACAGTTCGGTTAATATTTTTTGATGCTTGTTCGGAAAAACTTGAATAAATCTTCATAAATTTATTAGCATCGTTGGGAGTTTTACCACCAAAAATGTCATTTATAATATTTCTAATTAATTCATTTTCTTCCTGTAAATTAGCTCCATGCTGAGGTTGGGTAAAATCATAAAGCTTAAGGTCCGTTAAAATACTAACCCTTGCAACCATATTCTTTTCCTTAAGGTTCGCAATAACTTCGTTGGCTGCATGGGATATAAAAGTTGTTTTAACGAGATAGTCGCAAAATAAATGAAAATCCTGTTCTTTAATAAATTGAGGATTTGTTGTTTGAAGGATTTGTTTTAATTCTTGCTTTACATCAATTGGGTTTTCATAACGATGCGCAAATTCTAATGTGTTAAATATCGCATGCTGGTTTTCGTGAGTTTTAATACTATCCTTTGAATTTTCTGAAAGTCTAAAATCTATCCCATTATCAAGATACATCTCAAGTCTTTTGATACCACTTATCGCGTTACCACCAACTTCGAGTAGATTTGGATCTTTTCTTGGAAACACTATAAAATTTGCTCGCACTCTTTCGTTGTTTGGGTCCGAAATATAGTGACTAACTCCAAAAGTTCCTGTATCTGGAAACAACATCTCCTTTAATTCTCCAAGAGTTGTTGAAGGTTTACCACGATTGACAATCATATTTATAATTCTTTGATTAGCACTGATTTCAAAAGCAAAGGCGCCCCTACGAATTTGAAAATTTCCTCTTTCTTCTTGAGATAAATCTAATCCAGTTAGTTCATTGAATAACTCCAGTCTTGGAAGAGTATCAAGCTTCTTCATATACTCCCTACTTATATCAAGATAATTCTTAAACTTATTAAAAGTTCTATTTTGTTCATAACTGAAATTTATAGAACTAGCCATGGCTTTATATGCCTTTTCAAGCTCTTTGATTGGAATATCTTTATCTACTTTAAGCATTGCCTCTATAAGGCTAAATGTATGAGCAAAAGCTTCTCTTTTATTTTCAGGTGTTTGTTCAGGGTGATTGGTTAGGTAGTTTGCTACCCTAGTCATGATGAGATGGTCTATACCTTCGATTCTATTTGGGGTTTGAGAAGGTTTAATTTCAAACTTCTTATTGTCCATTCTTCTAATAATACAATAGTATCGGTAGATATAGAGTGTTATTTGATATAGAACATTAGAGACTTATTGATATAGTTTACCTGACCTTCAGGTTGTCTTAAGGTATCGTAACTTACAAATTTAAATTCTCTATACGGACCCACAAACACGTCGTGGGTGATTAAAGATTCAGCTCTTTTTCCGTCAAAGCCCTTCATTCCAACAATAATCATAGCGTGACCATAACCAGAGTCATAGTTTTTAACATTTAAAAATACAACTTTACCTTGGTTTAAGGTTTCATAGATGTTTTTATGGGAATATTCCATCATTACAGCTTCCTTATTAAAATATGGTGCAAATTCATCCATTTGATAGAACCCAACTTTTGGTTGGTAAATACTATTTGGAATGATAGCTAAAACGTCGTTAACGTCTATATTCATACCCTCATTTTGTAACATGATGGCAGCAGCTGTCGGACCACAAGCGGTCTTTTGAGCTAATTGTTTGTTGTATTCACTTAGAGAATCATATTGGTGAAAAAACGGAACATTTAGTAAAATATTTAATTTTTGTCCCTCAGAAGCAAAAGCTACGGTTGAGGTGAACATTGAAATAGCAACCAAAGCGGCGGCTATTCCCCTTTTCAATGACATAGAGTGATATTTTAGCACTTTATAGGGTACTTTGCAAATTATATGGGTTATCCCCTCTTTCAAAAATGGTGTAGTATTTTGGTATGAATAACTACGACGTTATTATAATTGGTGGCGGTGTTGCAGGCTTAACCTCATCTATTTATACCTCAAGATCCTTTCTTAAAACAATGAATATTGCAGGTTTCCCTGCCGGTGGCCAGTTAACTTGGACTACAGAAGTCGAAAATTTCCCTGGATTTCCAGAAGGTGTTATGGGCCCTGAATTGATTGAAAGAATGAGAAATCAGGCAATTAAGTTTGGGACTCAATTTTTAGATGAAAATGTACTTTCAATTACTGGTTCTGTAGAGTCTGGATTTATCGTTAAATCTGAGGGCGGTTCTGAGTTTCATGCAAAATCCATTATTATTGCTGTTGGATCTACCCCAAAAAAACTCGGAGCTACTGGGGAAGATAGGCTTTCAGCTAGAGGTGTATCTTATTGCGCTGTATGTGACGGGGCTTTCTTCAAAGAAAAGATTGTTGCTGTTATTGGTGGTGGTGATTCAGCTATGGAAGAAGCAAATTACCTTTCAAAATACGCTTCTCAAGTCTATGTTTTAGTTAGAGGAAACGAAGATCAAATGAGAGCTTCCGCAATTATGCTTCAAAGAGCTAAAAATAATCCTAAAGTTAAATTCCTATTTAATAGTCAAATTAAAGAGATTAAAGGCGAGAAGATAGTTGAATCTTTAGATTTAATCCATACAGATACTAATACCGAGTCAAACCTTCCAGTTCAAGGTGTTTTTGTAGCTATTGGATGGAAACCTAATACTGATTTTCTTGGTTCTTTAGTTGAAAAAGATGCTTTAGGTTATATTAAAGTTACAAATCAAAGTAGCACATCTTTACCAGGAGTTTATGTATGTGGCGATGCTGCTGATGCTAGATATAGACAAGCAGTTACCGCAGCTGGAACAGGCGCAATGGCTGCAATTGATGTCGAAAGATTTCTTTCTCACTAATCTCAAACTATTTATTTAATTAAAAAAATATTACTGAATCAATAATTGCAAAGTCATAGACTTTGTTTGTCTCTGAGTTCATAAAATAAGTTCCTTGAGGAACAACTGTCCACCAAATAACTCTATTTTCTTCGTTATTAATTTTGACATAAGGAGAGTTTTGGAAAAAGCAATCAGATACTTTTGAATTTGAAACTACAGGAACTTTATTTCAGTTTTTATAGGCAATGCTATCTATCTTACATTTAGGTCCAAAATCGGAATTTAATAAGTTCTCAAGCTCTGATTTACTTGAGAATTGGTAAACTTTAAGTAACATACCTCTTCCCATTGCTCTAGCCTCTTGAGGAGTAATATCTTTCATTACACATTTACCACCTGTACCAACATTAACTCTTGTACTATTTATAAAAATTGCACTAGTACCTCTTTGATATGAGGCCATAACAGGAGAAGTTATCACTCCACAATCTGTTCCGCTTTCGTATTTTACTGTAGATGGAAATTTCAAAGTTACTTTTAATTCGTAATTAGTATATTGATTGTATTCATTATCAAAATAAAGTGTTTCTTCAACAGGAAGTACATATGCTTCTTGAGGAATTTCAGAATACGAAGCTTCATTCTTTTCAAAAGGATTTCCGAAATAGACATAAAATACAGTGATAAGAGCAGCAGGAATAAGAAGAACTAATATTAGATGTATTGGGGAAAAACCTTTATTATTCATATATTTTTATAATAATATTTATTTAATCTTTTTTCAACTTAAATACTTATAGCTTGTTTCTTAACTTCTCTTTAAAGTTAGCAATTATAGAATCAAATTTTATTTTTTGTTCTGGTGTTTTTTCTGAAGTAGCGAAATTACTTATAAATTCTAAATCTTCAGATCCGTAAAATGCAGATAAAGTATTTCTTTGTTCTTCTGAAACTTTATTCCAAAGATTTACATTGAAATAGATTCCCTCACCATAGCCTTTATACTTTGCTTCAGAATCTAAAATTCTAACAACACTAAATAAAAGTCCCTTTTCATCTTTATCTTTAAAAGAATCTGTTGCGAGATATGCTGATTCAATTTCTCTAGGGGAAGAGTATCCGTTTTTTAAAATTCTCTTATAAAGAGCATCTCTAGTAGCTGAGTATTCCCTATCTATAAGGTCATCATTTCCAAATAATGCTCTAGCTTCAGGATTATTTTTAAGCATATTTAAGGCGTACGTTTCATTTGAGTTCATGTTGCTTCTAGAATAGTCTATTGATTCAGGACCATAGAGTGATGATATAGAAAGAGAAGGAAGTGAAGGATTTATCTGAGATATCTCATCGTGTAATTGATCGTCAAAGTCTCTTGATATAAGTTGTTTAGCAAGATCAGAAGTTACTCTACCTAATTCAGGATTATCTGGGTAAAGTTTGGAAAATTCTTTTTCAGCATTATAAGCTGGGATAGAGTTTAATGCTTCAGAGCGGACTTTATTCATAAATTCTCTGCTAAGTCTTTCTTTTAATCTTGAATCTAATCCCAAAGACCTTATTTCAGACATTTCAGTTCTATTTTTATTTAGATTTTGGACTAATGAATCTCTTTCCTCGTTTAACTGTTTGATTCTTTCAGTATTTTCTTGAATTAGTTTAAGGATATTTTCTGATTCTGATTTTTGAGCTGGTAGTTTTATAAATTTAGAGTCAAGAATATTTTTCTTGTTACTAAGTATAACCCCTTCTTCATGTAGTTTAGATAATTGAGAATCAATTTCAGAGATCAGCTCAGACATCTCTTCGGAATCACCCGACAATCTTTCTAATCTTGCTAGTACTTGCTCAATCCTATTAATAATTTTTCCATACTCTTCTGGACTGAACTCAGATCTGTTTTTACCAACTAGAATTTTATTAAGTTCCTCATCTGAAAAAGGTTTAAATGGTTCAGAAGGGTCGTATTCTTCACTCTTAGAGGCTTCTGTAAAGTTTTTAAGATCTTCAATTGCTTTATTTAAATGCTCTGGTTTCTCAGTAACATTTGTTTCTTTATCAATACTTTGCTCTGATTCTGGTCTAATAGTAAAATTATCTGCTGTTTCTGCTGTTTCTGTTTGTGCAGAAACTGTTGTGGATTCAATATTAACTTCAGGAGATTTAGCACGATAAATTTTAACAGAACCGTCTGGCATTTTAACTTCAACTCTGTCGTTGTATCTTGTAACAACCCTACCGGAATTTTCATAAGTAGTTTCTCTAGTTCTGTCTTCAGTTTTATTATTGTGAAATTCAACTTTTTTAACTGTACTTCCTTCAACCATCCCGCTTTCACCTCCAGTGAAAACTGTAGTTTTTTGTGTTTGCCCAAAGTTTTCGCTTCCTTCAGTTAAAGATCCTTTGCCATGTGCAGAAGAAATAACAAACTTTTTTCCAATCCTTTTTATTTTATTTTCTTCAGAATTTGATTGAGGAGAATTAAATGATTCTATAGGCATGTAGTTATATTTACTTATTTTTATGGGTATGTCAATTAGTAAATTTAAATTCTTTTTTCAACTTCTATCCAGTTGATAACATTAAACCAAGATTCTATATATTCATTTCTTCGATTTTGATTTTTAAGATAATAAGCGTGTTCCCAAACATCAATTCCCATAACAGGTTGATCCCCATACATTAAAGGATTTTCCTGATTTAAGTAATTTTTAATTTCATAATTCCCGTCTTTATTTTTTATTAACCATGTCCAACCAGATCCAAAAAGATTTGTGGCTGTCTCTTTAAATTTTGCAATAAAATTTTCGAAAGATCCAAAGTTAGCTGAGAGTTTAATTTTTAAATTTTCAGATGGCTCTATATAGGTTGGGGTCATAAGTTCCCAGAAAACTGAGTGATTGTAATGTCCTCCTCCGTGATTTCTGACAACATTTTTAACCTCTTCAGGAAGATTATTGAAATCTGAAAGTAAAGAGTAAATATTTTTAGCTAAAAGATCAGGATGATTTTCAAGACCAGCATTTAATTTTGTAACATAAGTTTGATGGTGTTTTGAGTGGTGAATTTCCATTGTTTTAGAATCAATGTGAGGTTCTAAAGCTTCGTATGAAAAATTTAATTCAGGTAATTCAAATGACATATTTATATTTTACCATTACTTGAGAAAATATTTCTACCCATTCCTTTTGAAACAACTTGGAATCATATAAGATGATAAAATTAGCTGATGGAAATTTCAATCATTGTTTTAACATACAACGCCAAAGAAATAACCTTAAAAATGTTACCTTCTTTAAAAAGATCAGTTGATTATTTTGAAGATAAATCTGGAAAAAAAGCTGAAGTACTTCTTATTGATAATGCTTCTACAGACGGCGTGTTAGATGAAATTAAAAAAAAGTTTGTTAATAAGGATGGTTTTGTAAAAATTATTGAAAATGATAAAAATTTAGGTTTTGCTAAAGGAAACAATTTAGCTTACAAATCAGCATCAAAAGATTCAAATTATGTTTTATTTTTAAATCCCGATGTCATTTTAGACGATTCAACAATTTTTAAAACATATGAGTTTATAAAATCTCAAGAAAATATCGGTCTTGTTACTTCAAATGTTCTGTTACCAAATAATGAAATCGATATTGATTGCCATAGAGCTTTTCCAACAGTCTGGAATGCTTTTTGTTATTTCACAAAACTTGAAAGAGTTTTAGGAAAAATTATGCCAACAATTTTTGGTAGATATCATATGCTTTGGTCTGACTTCTCTACTCCTCACGAAATAGATGCATGTCTTGGGGCATTTATGTTAGTTGACCGAAAAGTTTTTGATGATGTTTCGGGGTGGAGCGGGGATTATTTCTTAAATGGTGAAGATATAGACTTTTGTTACAAAATTAAAGTAAATGAAGGAAAGAAAATTATGTTCTATCCTGGAACAACCGTATATCACTTTAAAGGTTCCTCTAAAGGAACTAAAAAGATATCCAAAAATTTCTCAAACGTGTCAGACGAAACCAAAAATCTTCAAATCAATTCAGGAATTGACGCTATGAAGATATTCTACAAAAAATTCTATGCAGCAAAAAAACCAGAGCTATTAAATTCCCTGGTTTATTTTGGTATGGATGTTTTAAAGAAAATTAGACTTTTCACTAAATCGGAATAAATGCGTATAAAAAATTAAGGACCCAGGAAATATGATTTCTTGGGTCCTTTTGATTAATGTAAATATCGATTTGATGCCAAATACAATCCTCTAAGCCTCACGATGAGTTGAGTTTTGGATTGAAGTTTGGGAACCAACTCAAGAATTACATTACATTTTGTAAATTTGTTAAGAGTTCTAACAATTTTTACAATTTCAGAATGCTCATCTTGTTTTGATAGTTGCCCCTCTTCCTCGTCGTCTAATCTCAAATGAATAAGATGAATTCTTTTTCCAATTTGAGAAATAAACCTAACAGGATCTGTTGTAATTGGCGGTTCGCCGTTTATTCCAATTCTTCTTGTATGAAGAGTGTCAAACACAATTGGAAATCCAGATTTAAGATATTCCTCTTCTGAAAACTTAAGTTCTGGATGAATCTCAACGGGATCTGTATAAACCCCATGCATTGCTCTTGTAGCGTATGGGTATTTAGCATAGAGCTTGTTATAGAGGTAGAATGAGCGGTACTCTCTATCGAATAGAAGGTAATTTCTTATGATGTTTGGATAGTAGTTACTACCCAAATCCCATGCTTGTTCAATAGAAATTACGCCCTTTTCTGGAAAAAGTTTCGGATTCCATCCATATAAAGGTAGAGCCTGAACTCCGTCTAAACCTGCACACTTTGCAATCTCAATTGACCTTCCGAGTCCGTTTGGGCCTAGACTATACGGTAATATAGAAATTACCGAAACGCCAAATTTCCTAGTCATACATCACTCCTTTAGTATCGGTTAAGAAATATTTTAGCATATACCTATTGAAGAAAAAGTAAAAATAATTTATCCTTCTTAAGAGTCTATATTTAGGAGAGAAGTATATGAATCGATTGATAGCTGAGTATCAAGAACTAATTGAACTTCTTTATGACAGGTTAGGTCATTTAGAAATCCTTCAGTTCCCCTCTTTCTATTTAACTTTATTGTTTACTCGATATCATCAACTTCTAAATCAGTAGAATCTTCTTCATTTAATTTTTCTAATTCAGCCTCAATTTGAGATGTATCCATATTTGTCACTTGAGCTTTAGGTTTTTCAACCTGAGTGTTTTTAGTTGGAATTGATAAATTTTTAATTTCTAACTCATTTGAAGTTGGTAAATTATTATTCATTGAATAGATAAACCATGTTGCGGCAAGAATTATAATTACGCTAATTCCAAATACTAATACTTTTCTCATTACTTAATTTCACTTTCGTTTAACTTTTTAATCTCGTTAATAACAGTAGTTCTTAAGAATGACTTTAAGTTTCCATAGTTTTGAATATGCATTCTAAGTGAGCTATTAAAATTCTTTAAACTAGAAGCGAATGTTTTTTTATCTGCTTTACAATCGGTTCCTGATAGAGTTGAAAGCTGGTTTATTAAAACTTGTTTTTCAGTTAAGATTTCAGAAGCATCAGACTTAAATTTTGTAAAATTTGATTCAATTAAGCTTGTATCTTTTCCTGCAGTTTTTAATGAGTCGATTTTTGTTTGAATTGAGGATTCTATATTTGAAATTGATTGAGAGCTTTTATTAAGAGAGTTCTGCAAGTTAATTAACCTTTTTGAAATGCTTACATTAACCTTTTCACAAGAAGCTGTTACTCTTTGAGTTTTAGCTTCATTTTTAGCTTCTTTATACTGAAGTTTAGTTTCCTTTTCTTGGATTGCCTGCCTGCCTATAGGTTGCGCACTAACCGATCCTAATAAAAATACTTGGGTAGATATTAAAAGTAAAGATAATATGGTTATATTCTTCATTTTGTTTCCTTTCTAAATTAATAACTTTGCGAAAATGGATCAACATTTTCAAATATTTTTGAGATCTCCCCTCTTTTATTTATTATAAACGAATTTCTTTTGCTAAATTTTAATAGATTGATTCCAAATAAACTTAGTTTGAAAAGACTTTCATATTTTAATGTAATTTCTCCTGTTACGTCACTTAAAATTTCAAACGGGAGGCTGTATTTTTCTTTAAATTTTTTGTGTGATGACTGAGGATTCATGCTGATTCCAATAATTGAGATGCCTCTTTGCTCATACTCAGAATAATGATCTCTAAAATTACAAGCTTGAGCTGTACATCCTGGAGTAAAATCACCAGGATAAAAATAGATTAATAAATCTTTACCTAAATAATCTGTAATTGAGATATTTTTTCCGTCTTGATCTGGAAGTGAAAATTCAGGTGCTTTATCACCTATTTTCAAATTCATAAAATATACTTACCGAAAATAATAAATAATATTAATAAACAGGCAATCGCATTTATCAGAACAAAGCCAGCAGATAAATCTTTAACAACTTTAACAACATTAGACTTTTTTGGAATTAAAAAATCAATAAAGTTTTCAATTGATGTGTTTAAAATTTCTGCCGAAAGAAGAGAAGAAAAAGCAATTATAAAAACACTCCATTCAACAGCAGAGATCTGAAAATAAAATCCAGCGATAATGGAAACAGCTGTAATTAATAATTGTACTCTGAAGTTAGCTTCATGAGTAAGTGTATGCAGAATTCCTGAAAATGCGTACTTGAAGCTTTTTAAATGTTTGATTGGGTGATGACTTTTAATTATAGACATTATTTGCTATTAATAATACTTTCCATTTCTGTTTTCATCTCTTTAATTTCTTCGGTTTGGGATGAAATTATATTTTTCGAAAGTGTAAGAATGAATTTATTTGAAGATTTTCTAAGTGCCTCATCTGCCATTGTTAATGCATCTGAGTGGTGTAGGATCATCATATTTAAATAATCCAAGTCGTTATAAGTTTTTAATGAATTTGACATACTTTTCATTGAATGGATATTGGAGTCAGTAATAGGTGTTTCATTTTTATTTTTAAAGTTAATCCAAAGATAAATAAAGGAAGATGTAAAAATACCAAAAACAAAACCTAGTACTAAAAAAGTTATTTTAGGTGAAATCGACTTCATTTAAATATTATATACATTCTACTCCTGATAGCAAAGCCTAGATTGAAAAAAGGGAAGATTAGAATATAATCATAAATATGATTTCTAGAAAATATATTAAAGATTTACCTGAATTTATCGGTCAAAACGTATCTGTTGCTGGTTTTGTAAATACTATCAGAAACCAAGGCGGAATCAAATTTGTTTTAATTAGAGACAATACTGGGTTTCTGCAGTGTGTTGTTTTGAAGTCTAATACTCAGATTTTTGAACTTGCCGGTAACTTATTTAATGAATCCGTAATTAGAATTTCTGGCTTACTCAAGGAAGAAAGACAAGCTCCTGGAGGGTATGAGATCTTAGTTGAAGAAATTGAAGTTCTTTCCGAAGCTGCTCCTGAATTACCAATACCAGTAAACCAAGATAAAATAATTGATGATGTTGAAGTTTCAAAGAGATTAGATTACAGATGGTTAGATCTTAGAGACCCCGAAAAATTAAAAATATTTAGAGTATGGACATCTTTAGAAGATGGTTTCAGAAAAGCTTACAGAGAACTTGGTTTTACTCAAATTTATACCCCTATATTTATGGAACAAGGTTCTGAAGGTGGGAGCGAGGTTTTTGAGGTTAAATACTTTGATAAAAAAGCATATCTTGCTCAATCTCCTCAATTTTATAAACAAATGGCAATGGCCTCAGGTTTTGACAAAGTTTTTGTTTCAAATCCAGTTTTTAGAGCTGAACCTTCTTTTACAACAAGGCACCTTACCGAATTCACTGGATGGGATTTTGAACTATCCTTTATTGATTCTCATCACGATGTAATGGATGTTGAAGAAAAGTTGATAGTTTCAGGATTAAAGCAAGTAGAAGAAGAATTAAATCTTGATCTTGAGATTCCAACAACTCCATTTCCAAAAATTCCTTTTTACGATGCTAAGAAAATTTTAAAAGATAGAGGAATTAATTCTGAGAAAGAAGGAGATATGACTCCTGAGGAAGAAAGAGAAATTTGTAAATATGTGAAAGAAACAAATAACTGTGATTTTGTATTTATTACAGACTACCCTTCCTCTGAAAGACCTTTTTATTCAATGAGACACTCTGATAATCCAAAGATTTCTAAAACTTTTGATCTTTTATATAAAGGTATTGAGATTACATCTGGTGCCCAAAGAGAACATAGAGTTGAGGTTCTTGAGAAACAGATTAAAGAAAAAGGGATAGAAGTTGAAACAGTTGCTGATTACTTAAATTTCTTTAGATATGGATGTCCCCCACACGGTGGTGCAGGGATTGGTCCTGGAAGAATTGTTATGCAGATCTTAAATCTCTCATCTATCAAGGAAGCGACCTTCTTACCAAGAGATGTTAAAAGATTAAATCCTTAACAAAATCTTTAATTAATAATCTCTTTTATATAGATAGATTTTTGAATCATTAAACATATTAAAAACAAAATTTACTTCAACAGTATCGTATAGTTTGAAACAACACTTTATTTCGGGGTCAGTCTCCCTCTTTTCAAAGCTAAACCTATATTTATCAAATTTATCGTTATAGTATGTTCTATTCCAGGCGTTTCCAGCTTGGATTCTTTTATAACTTGTATCTGTCTTTTGACTGACTTCCTTTGATGTATCCCAAATATTATTATTTAAAATTACAAATTCCATTGCAAAATTATAAGAATAGAAAGAAACTATTAAAATAGAAATGACTGACAGGAACCTAGTTATATAATTAAACTCTTTCGCCAAATTTAAAATGAACAATATTGCGACGGGGATAAGTGTTAGATAGTACCTGTCGTACAAACCTCCACCTAATACAGTCATAAAACCTAGGTATAAGATAATAAATATTGAATAGAAATTTAATGATCTTTTTATATAAAAAATAATTGAAGTTATAAAAAAAGCTAAAGTTATTTTAGTTATTAATTCAAAGTAATAATAAATTTCTTGTTCATACATTAATCCGTATTTTTGACCAAGGGAAGTCCCTGTAAAAAATCCCTTTTTATCTACAGTATTTTTTAAATAATAAAAATTAGGATTTGTTGTATTTGATGGATTAAATAGATAACTAAATAAGAAGTAAACAACTAAAGAAGATAGAATAAATAAACCTGACTTTAACAACCCTGGTCTGGTTTTAATAAATTTTGAAATTATTAAGATTGTTAAGGGCAATATTGTCATTATTGCGTAAATAACTCCAACATAAGTTGTTGTAAAAATGTAACTTGGGTTTAGAAGGTTTTCGAATAATAAATTCTGGTGCTTCTCCATTGTTCTAGTTTTCGGTACAAGATACAAATAAGCCAGAAACAGAGAAACAGAGGAAATCAGTTGAGCAATGGCCCATTTATACTTTCTTTTAAATAGTAATATTACAAAAAAAGCAAATCCTACGATTATAGATAGTTGTCTAACAAAAAAACCAATAACTATAGCTAGGTTTAAAAATATGAAATCTTTATATTTGTATTCTTTTAGAAACTCTTCGATAAAAAAAATTGAGATTGCAACAAAGAATAAGAAGTACATATCCGACATGAATCCTAAAGTAGAGTAGATATATAGCGGTGAAATTAGAAGCATAATGGAAACTAGTGCTGTATCTTTAAAATTGTTTAAATAATGTTTTCTAATTGTAATTGCAAAGATATAGAAAGTTAGAATAGAAATGATGAGTGTTAAAACTGGTAATTTATCTAATCCGAATAAATATGCATAAACTGTTCCAAGAAACCCTTGAGTATAGAATAAGGCTTCGATATAACCTGGCATAACATAATCACCTGTCAGAAATTGTTGAATCGTTTTGTAGTAAATCCAGTCGTCGTTTTGGTAAAAATTTATAGAATTTGATAATGGGTAAATTATCCAAAAAATAAATGCAGCAAGAAGAGATATTTTGAAATAATCGCCAGTTAGAAATGATTTGATTTTAACTAAAATGGACATTCTAATCTTTATGTTTTTTGACTTTGACTTTAACGAATTCAAAAAATACAGGAAGAAGTGAAATTAAGATAACAAGTATAATACCAATCTCCATATTTTCTTTAATTCCTGGAATATTTCCAAAATAATAACCTGCAAGAACTAATGAAAATACCCATACAAAAGCACCAACAACATTAAATACCATGAAATTTTTATAATTCATATGGGAAGCGCCGGCAACAAAAGGAGCAAAAGTTCTAATAAATGGGATAAATCTAGCTAAAATAATTGTCTTTCCTCCGTTCCTCTTATAGAAGGCTTCAGTCTCATCAAGATGTTCTTGGCTAATTGGGATTCTTGGGTTATCAACTATTTTCTTACCAAAGTATCTACCAATCCAGTAGTTAACACTGTCACCTAAAACAGCTGCAAAAAACAATACAATTAGAATTGTTGCAACATCAATATGTCCGATTGACGCAAAGGCACCTATTGTGAATAGAAGAGAGTCCCCTGGAAGAAATGGGAAGATAATAAGTCCAGTTTCAGCGAAAATGATTAAAAATAGTATTACATACATCCAAATCCCAAAAAAATTGAATAATTGAGATAAGTACTCATCAAGATTTGTAAAAATACCTGTAAAAGTGTCAAAATTCTCCATGTGTTTAATATATCAAATAAAATAAATTAGTGGATATTTGTTTTTCTATAAAAGGGTGGTATAATAACTTTAGTTTATGTTTATAGGTTCTTATTAATAATATAGTAATTCCCCCATTTTGTTAAATTTAACCCCTTATTACATTGCAATATTTAGTTCTAAAGAAAGGAGATAATCTATGAAATTATTTGTTGGTGGCCTATCATGGAATACTAAAGACGATTTGTTAGAAAAAACTTTTGCTCAATTTGGTAAAGTTTTATCAGCTAACGTTGTTTTAGACAAAGAAACAAGAAGATCAAGAGGATTCGGATTTGTTGAAATGGAAAATAAAGAAGAAGCAACTGAAGCTATGAATAAATTAAACAATGCTGAAGTAGACGGAAGAACAATTTTTGTTTCTGAAGCTAAAGCAAGAGAATAATCTATTTATATTAATTTGACGTTAAAGTTGAATTAAATGAATAATGGCGGCGAAATTTAGAAATAAATTTCGCCGCCATTTTGTTACGCTCCAGTATAAATAGAAACTTTGTTTGTTCCGGATTCCCAGATCACTAGTTCCTCATACCCTGATCGTCCCTGAAGAACTAAATAACTCCAATTACTTGGAAGTTCAATTACTTCAAGAAAATCGACGTATTCGGTGTTAACACTAGGCCCATACCAGTTGCGGATTTCCGATGCAAAGTATCCCCCTCGAAGATAAATAAGTTCTTGTGCACTATCGCCAGCAGAATCGTTTCCATTAGATTCCTGATTCTCGAACTCTTCGATGCGTTCGTTATACAAACGAACCATCTTAACAATACGCGGATCCGCCTCAATCTTTTGAAAACTGGGATTTATACTCGCAAATCCAGTTGCTTCAGGAATGCTGCCAATAATAAACCCTGGCGACAGATGGCAAAGCACAATCATCCTTGTAAGTCCCATTTGATTCAATCTCCTTAATATTAAATTCCTTGTTAATTTTATAACTTTTACGCAGAATGTCAAATATTATGGGTTATTTAAGATTGTTTTTGAAAAATGTAACGGTACGATCCATAGCAGTATTAAAAGACACACCTTCAATATTATGACTTCCGTATTGGTATTCGTAATATTCATAAGTTTTATTGCTTTGCTTAAGCACATCGACTAAATCTCTAGAGTATCCAATATTTACAACAGAATCATTAATTGAGTGATGTATTTGTAGTGGCATTTCAAGATAGTTTATATTCTCAGTTAAAGAAATTTCCTTCCAGTAGTCGTTTTTAAAATCAATTTCTTTGTAATTTTCACGCAATTTTGAAATATATTGATTTGTATCTCTATTTGGGTCAGTAATTAGTACAGCTGATGGCTGTGTTTGGATAGGTGAATAGCTATTATCTTGAATTCTATATTTTCCAAAATCTTCATAACTATATACAGCTCCCGCCCATATGACACCCGCTTTTACTTGGTTAGTAACAAGCATTGATCTTAAAACAAGATTTCCGCTCATACTGTGTCCCCAAAAACCTATTTTTTCAGGATTTACTTTGTCAAACTTTTGAAGGGATTTTAATGCAGCAATCGCATCTTTTGTATAGCTTGATGAAAAATAGGATCCTGATGCAATTCCTTCTGACTGACCGTGACCTCTAAAATCTATTTTTAAAACAACAAACCCATTTCTAGCCAAATAGTCTACATATGATACATAATTTGATTGAGTTGAATATTGTTTTGGTGGGATATATCCGTGATTAAATACAATGGCTTGGAATCCACCCTCAGGTTTCTCCCCTTTTGGAAAAGTAAGTAAAGCATATACTTTATATCCCTCACTTTGATAAGAAACTATAAATCTTTCATAATTTGTTCCGTCAGCAAGTTTTTGCTCAATATTGAGGTTACTTGATTCAATATTAATTGATCGAAGGTAAGAAATGCTGATTGGAGATTGATAAGAAGGTACTGAAATTTCGGGATTAATGGATAGATTTTGAAAAGATGTATAACCAAATATTGATAATACTAGCCCAGATATCCAAATCCATAAATTTTTAAACATAATTAAATACTAATATAAAAGAGCTTAAAAGAAGTTGTTGACTTAGTATTTAAAACAGGTATTATTCACTTGTTACTGAAATTGTAATTTATTACTTTTTTAGTAACACCTGAAACGCCGTCTGATCGCAAGTGAAGACGGCGTTTCTTATTTTACACCTATTTCACTTAAACCAACTTAATATAAAACTTCTTAAAATAAGTAGTTGACATTCTTTTTTAAAAAGGTATTATTAACTAGTTCTTGAAATAGTAATTTATTATTATTTTAAGAACACCTGAAACGCCGTCTGATCGCAAGTGAAGACGGCGTTTCTTATTTATACATACTCTTTGATAAAATAGCTTCATGATTATAGGAACCGGAATTTACAAACAGTTTATCGGATCTCCGGTACTTGAAAACATATCCTTTAAGCTTGGTAATAATAAAAAAATTGCTTTGGTAGGTAAAAACGGATGTGGAAAATCTACCCTATTTAATATAATTGCTGGGATTTTACCTTACGACTCAGGAACTGTTATTACAACCTCTGAAACTCTTGCATACATCCCCCAAGAATTTGATTTTCCAAATATTACAGTAAAAGAATTTTTAGAATCTTGCATAGAAAATGAATGGGAATCCTACAAAATTGAGGTTGTAAGAGAACAACTTGGTTTTAATAACTATTCTGAAAATCAATTAATCTCTACTTTAAGCGAAGGTCAAAAAATGAAACTTAAACTGACCCAAGTTATGCTTCTTGATCCTTCCGTTATTTTAATTGATGAGCCTACAAATCACTTGGATATTGATGGGATTCAATGGTTTGAAGAGTACATCAAAAATTTAAACAAAACTGTATTAATGATTTCCCATGACAGGCAATTCTTAAACAATATAATTTCTGAAGTTTGGGAAATTGAGGATCATAAATTATCTGTATTTGTTGGAAATTATGATCATTATAAAGAAGAGAAGGCTAAGTTAATTGGTAAGTGGAACGAGGAATATGTACTATTTGAAAAGAAAAAGGCCAAACTTAAAGCTCTCTACGATAGATTTGCAGGAACCTACGGTGTTAAAGCCGTTAAGTCTAGAATCGCTCGAGAAATTGGGGGCACCAATGAAAAACTACCTTATGTTTCAAAAAAAATCAAAGGAATTGATTTCAAGCCCGGTATTACTCACGCTAAAAGAATGGTTCAATTTAAGAAGATGTCTAAAACCTATGATGGTGAAAGATTTATCTTTAAAGATTTTGATTTTGAATTACGTGGTGGTGAGAAAGTTTGGTTATTTGGCCCGAATGGGGCCGGTAAATCCACACTCGTTAGGATGATTTTAGGTTTAGAATCCCCTACTTCTGGGGAGGTTATAAATGGTGAAAATATGTCGATTGGTTACTTTGCTCAAAAACAAAATCAACTTAAGTATGAAAAATCTTTGCTTGATAATTTTTTAGAACTAACCCACTGTGAATACACAGAAGTATACGGAGCATTACGAAAATTCTCCTTTAACGGCGATGAGCTTAAACTAAGGGTTAAAGATTTAAGTCCCGGTCAGAGAGCAAGATTCGCTTTCGCAATCTTTACATACCACAAGTACGATATGTTGATTTTGGACGAACCTGATAATCATTTGGATATTGAAACAAAGGAAGTTATTGAGCAGTCGCTAAGAGAGTACAAAGGGACATTATTTTTAATTTCTCATGATAGATATTTTGTTGAATCTATTCTTCCAACTTCAGTCCTTTATCTAAAAAATGGTCAAATCAATCAGTTATAGTTTTCTTGTACTTGGTGGTTATTAAAGCTAGAAGATAGATAAAGGCTCCATAAAAACACGGAGTTGTGAATACGTTATCAGTTATGATTCCGGCACATGATGTTTTAATACCTGTAGTTGCATAGAATTTATAAACCTCGTACCCAAAATTTGACCAAGCAAAGATAGTGCCCCCAATAATCAAGAAATACAAAGGTTTTTCCATTTTTTTAATTGAAAGTATTAAGGCAATAACAAAAGCAATGGCACCATAAAAACAAGGTGTGGTGAGCGGGTTAGGTATTGAACAATTCTCAATTCTAAAAATAGTGCCATAGATTCTTTGAAATCTGTAAAAATCACTAAATACTGTATACCAAGCAAAAATAGTACCCCCGGCAAGGATAATTGTTAGGAGATTCTGTAATTTATTTTTCATAACTAAATACTACACCTCAGGGCATAAAATTATAGAAGAATCGGTCTAAATGTACTATAATGCGTTCATATGGAAAATAAAGGATTAAACACATTATCAAACAGAGACTATTTTAAGGGAGACGTTAAAATTATTAGAAAAGCTAAGCCGGGTCCGGTGGTTTTCATTTTAACAAACGGATTGGGTGCAATTGAGGCTGTTATTAAAGATTCAGATTTTAATGTTGGAGATGTTGTTTATATTGAAGGGCAAGTAAACGAGCACAAAGGCAGAACCCAAATTGAACTTAAAGTTATAAAAAAATCAGATACAGATTTCGACACAATTATGTTTAACAGATCTAAGCCTATTAGAACTGAAACTTCAATTAAATCTCAAAGATACGACATCATGAAAGATACAATGATTGAAATTGCAACAAGAATCAGAATGGCAATCCTAAAAGGTCAGCCTATTATGATTAGACACCATAACGACTCTGATGGATTTATTTCAGGAATGTCGCTTGAATTCTCAATTCTTTCATTTATGAAGGATCAAGGAATTGACCCTAAATTCTTATTATTCAGAAGCCCATCAAAAGCTCCATTTTATACATCTGGAGATGTTTTAAGAGACCTTACTTTATCTAAAAGATTTATTGAAGAAGATAATTCAGATGTCAAACCTTTAGTTATTGTTGCTGACAACGGATCAACTCCTGAAGATGCTTTCGGTCTAGCTATTTTAAAAACATTAGGTTATGACGCAATTGTTATAGATCACCACAACCCTGTTGTGATTGATGAAAATGGTGTAACTTCAGTTGATAAATATCTAATCGGGCATTTAAATCCTTATAAATTAAAACTAGATTCAAAAACTTCAGCAGGCCAACTTTGTTATGAAATCGGAAGAATGGTTTCAGAAAAATTTGAATTAAACTTAATGCCCGCAGTTGCTGGAATTTCTGATAGGTGTGATATTCAAGAAACTCAAGACTATATTGATCTTACAGGTAAATCCAGAGAAGAACTTGCTATGATTGGAACTGCAATTGACTATATGTCTTATCAACTAAAACATGACGCCGGAAAAGGTGTATTCAATTTAGTTTTCCAAGATCAAAATTTTGTAAAACTAGTAAATGACGAAGTTAGAGTTGGTTTTGAATCTCAACTTCAATGCTCTCTTCCGTATCTAGTATCACAAGAAATAAACGGAGTTAACTTCTCATATATCGATCTTGCTAAATACACTATGAGATTCACATTCCCGGCTCCAGGAGCAGTTCTTTCAAGAATTCATGAAATTGCAGCAGCTGAGAAAACCACTATTCCTTCATTAACTGTTGGAATGATTGAAGATATGTTTATTATCAGAGCAAATAAACCTATTTTACCAGTTCAAAAAATTATTGATTCATTACAAGCTAAATTCCCAACTGCAAATGTTGATGGTGGAGGTCATGAAATGGCTGGAGCTATTAGATTTGTATCAGCACATAGGGATGAATTACTTGAAGAAATCAAAAACATTTTAAAGAGCCAAGTTACAACAATCGCTTAAATTAATAATTTAAATCTATTTATTCAAATAAGTTATATTAAGTTGTAACACCGTGGCAAAAGTTACCCATAATAAGTACGGTATATTTAAATAGACAACACCCCTACTATATGGCCAAATAGCGATAAACATCCATATTATTGTAAATAGGGTTAATAGAATATCAATTGCAGCTAAATTAAAATTTCTAATTCCAAATTGAAAATAAGTAAAAGCAAAGTTAAATATCAGATTGAGTATAAATGGAAGAGCAACTATTGCAGGAATCTTCTTATTTAATACTTGATAAAATACAAAGCCAAAAGTGGAAAAAATTATTGTATAAAGAATTGACCATACTGGTCCAAATAACCAGCTAGGTGGTGCCCAAGTAATATACACCTAACTTGCCATTTGATATATTGTGGTATGTTTTATGTTTATATTGTTGAGTGTTACGATAAGTCACTATATTGTGGTTATACAAGTAATTTAGTATCTAGAGTTGAGGAACACAATACTGGTAAAAATGGAGCTAAATATACTAAAACTAGAAGACCTGTCAAATTAATTTATTCTGAAAAGCTTGAAACAAAGTCTCAAGCAATGAAAAGAGAGATTCAAATTAAAAAACTAAATCGATTACAAAAACTAAACCTAATTAGCTTACAATAAAAACTCCGTTATACATCCCCATAGTACATGAGAAGTTAATATAACCTTCACGATTGGGTGTAAATTCAATAATATTCTCTCCGTTCTTAAGAAGTTTATTTAAATTAAGTTCTTTTGAATAAATGCCGGCTGCACAACTTCTTTGGTCTGTTGAATCTATAATCCATCGAACTGGTACTCCTTTTTTAAGATTAATTTTATTTGGACTGTAACCTGAAATTCCTTGAGTCATTCTAACTACTTGAACTCCATTATTTACTTCAATATTATTACTTAAAACTTCTTTACCTTTATTGGTAGATAAAATTTCATATCCTGAACTTATATTTGTAAAAGCCAAGACTATTATTACTACTGAAACAGCTTTTGTAAAAAATTCAGATTTAATTTTTGAAACTAACGAGCCAATTCCAAGTAACCCAGGGATTGTTCCTAAAGAGAATATAAACATTGTAAGAGCTCCAGTAACTAAACTTCCAGAGGCTATTGAGAAAAGCTGAACCGTTTGAGTAAATCCACAGGGAATAAAAAAACTAAGAAAACCTAAAATTACTGGTTTAGTTTTATTATCAACTTTAGCAGACTCCGATCCGATTATTTTTAAAATATTATTAGGTAGAGTGATATTATATTTATTCAAAAAATTAAATAAATTTAAAGACTTTAATCCAAAAATTAAAGTAATTACTCCAATTAAAATTATTAAATAACCATTAAAAGTTGAATTAAGCTGAAAAAAAGAACCTACAACCCCAAGCAAACTCCCTAAAATTGTAAAAGAAGCAACTCTAGAAAGGTTAAAAATTAAATGCGTTTTTATATTTTTATCTAAGGTTAGAATAATGGAACTTAAAGTTGAAGTACAAGAGGAGATACTGGCAATAATACCGACCATAAAAACTGCTGGTAAACTGTTTAGATTTGAATAATCAAACATACCTAATTATACCCCGATGATATAATAAATTTAACTATGTTTGAAGAAAAAGATTATAAAGAAAATTATGCTGTTGACGTTCTAACTGGTGTTAGACCAACTGGTAATCTTACAATTGCAAACTATCTTGGTGCTATTAAACCCCTCACAGAACTTCAAGCTCAGGGTTTAAAAACAGTCATTTTTGTCGCTGACATGCATGGATTAACAGATAACGAACCAAAATTTATTAAGGCTAATATTAAAGAAATAATTGCTGATTATTTAGGTCTTGGGATTGATCCAAAAAAGATTTTTATCTATGTTCAATCAGATATTTCAACAGAACTTTTAGAACTCACTATGCTTTTACTTAGACATATCACAATCGCTGAATTACTAAGAGTCCCAACTCTAAAAGATAAATTAAAACAAAATCAAACACCTGAAAACGCTAATTCTCTTCTAGCAATATACCCTGTCCTTATGGCAGCTGATATTCTGATTCAAAGATCCAAGTTTATTCCTGTTGGTGAAGATCAAAAATCACATATCGAGGTAACTAAACTTTTGGCTCGAAGATTTAATACCAAATATGGAAATTTACTTCCGATTCCTGAAATGCAACTTGTTAAACCTCTTAAAATACTAGGACTAAAAGGTTTTGGAAAAATGAGCAAATCCGATCCAAATAACGCAATCTTTCTTACTGATACACCGGAAATAATCTCAAAAAAAATAAAAGGTGCGGAAACTGCAAATCCTGGAGAAATGACACCAATTCTTGAGAGCCATTTTTTACTGGCTAGAGAGTTATGCGTAACAGAGGAAGAATCCGAGAGAATAAATCAGTTTGAAATCGATCATTTACTTGGTAAAAAAGTTATGGGTGAATTTAAAGTTTTTCTTGAAATGATTATTGTTAACTTCTTATCTAGTTTTCAAGAAAAAAGAGCCCTGATACTAAAGCAAGATGGTTTAATTGAAGAGATAGTTCAACAAGGCAAGAACTTCGCTCTAAAGAATGCGAAGGATACCTTAATTCAAATTAGAATTTCATTAAATAAATAATTATTTAGGCCAGACTTGTTCTCCTGTTGTAGCGTCAGTCAAAATGATTGCTTTAACTGGGCATGATTGAGCAGCCATCATTATTGTTTCTGCAGTCTCGCTTGCTCCTTCGATTACAACAGCTTTTCTTTCATCATCTAGTTGGAATACTGTAGGGGCAAAAGCTACACAAGATGCAGCACCAATACAAGTTTCTCTTAACACTTTAACTTTTAGATTACCTATTTGTACTTCTTTGTCCATAAAAACCTTTCTTTATAAATATTTATTAAACATATTATCCATGTTTTTTCTATCTAATGGGATATCAATTAATGGTTTATTTTCAAGATGAGTGTATTGAGATTCCAAGGTTGGTTTTTCCTCAATATAGAAGATACCAAGAGGAATCTTTTTTTCACCAAATTCATGAGCTCTTTCAAAAGCTTTAACTTTATCTGTTGGGTCATACGAATCTTCCAAATAATAAACATTATCTTGATAGAACTGATGAGTCAGAATTTTATTGTAAGTTTCACAAGGTTGTAAAATATCAATTATTGCAAATCCTTTATGTTCGTTTGCTTTTTTAATTATTTCAGTTAATTGTTTAACATCGGAGCCATACGCTCTTGCAACAAAAGTCGCACCTGAAGCTATTGCCATTACTAAAGGATTAATAGGATTATCCGGATTTCCGGTTGGTGTAGATTTTGTTTTAACACCGTGCTCAGTTAGAGGAGATGCTTGTCCAGTTGTTAATGCATAAAGACCGTTATCATGAAGCATTATAGTTAGGTCATGGTTTCTTCTTGCAGCATGTATAAAATGATTTCCACCTTCTCCAAAACAATCCCCATCTCCAGTAAATACAAAAACGTTGAGTCTAGTATTTGCAAGTTTTACCCCACTAGCTAATGGAAGAGGTCTTCCATGCAAACCTTCAAATGAAGTTAGTTTTGTGAAATTAACCAAATGGCCGTGACAACCAATTCCTGCAATAATGGTTGTATTTGTGTTATCCCAACTGTTTTCAATGGCTGCGTTTTTAAATGAAAGCCAAATTGTGAAATTCCCACAACCAGGACACCAATTAGGCATTATAGGTGTTGCAAGATCTGCCATTGTTGTCATGTTAGTTTTTTAACCTTTCGTTAATAATATCTGAAATTTCTTCAACAAAAAATGGTCTACCATCAAACTTTAAAATTTTATCAATAATATCGATTCCTGTATGTTGTTTAATTAAAATTGCAAGTTGGCCTGAATAATTACACTCAAGAATTACAAGTTTTTTTGATCTGTTTAGAATCTTTGTAACCTCTTCGGTTGGAAAAGGGTTCATCCAGGTTAAATGCAAATAATTAACATTTTGAAACTCACTTATAGCTTGAGTTATCGAACCTTTATTACTACCCCAAGAAACAATTGTTAAATCTGCATTTTCATTTCCATATATTGTAGGTTTTGGCAGGTCATTTTTGATAAAAGTTTGTAACTTTCTCATTCTTTTATTCATTTGATTATTTCTATTTTCTATTTCTTCATTAGAAAAACCTTTTTCATCATGTTCATCAGAATTTGCAATAAAGAAATTTCCAACACCAGGAATTGTTCTAGGAGACACCCCGTCCTCAGTAACTAAAAACCTCTTAAAATCTGGAGAAAAATCTGTTGTCATTTTACCTCTATCGATTCTATAAGCAGAAATATCAAATATAGGAACAGATTGTTCGTGTTCAAGTATGTTTTTATCAAGTAGAACTACAACAGGAGTTTGATATTTATCAGCTAAATAGAATGCTTCCATTGTCATGTAAAAAGCTTCAGTTAAATCTCCTGCGGCAAGTACAAGTCTTGGGAATTCATCTTGATGAGCATTTAAAACAAATAAAAGATCTCCTTGAGAATTCCAGGTCGGTAGTCCAGTTGCTGGTCCTGGCCTCATGCCTTCAATAATAACTAAAGGTGTTTCTGTAATTCCAGCCAAACCGTATCCTTCAGTCATCAAACAAAATCCCCCACCAGAAGTTGCAGTCATAGATCTTGCTCCTGCAAATGAAGCCCCAATTGACATAACTATGGCTGCTATCTCATCCTCAGGTTGTTTAAAAATAAACTTAGAGTCCGTTTGAAATTTTGCAAGATTAGAAATTATGCCAGTAATTGGAGACATAGGATAAATAGCCGAAAATTGAATACCTGAGGCAACAGCAGCTAAGGATGTTGAATCACTACCGTTTAAAATAAGTCTCGGTTCTTTTTTATGATTTTGTAATTTGAAACATTCTAAAATTAAGTCTTTAAAATTATTTTGTGCATAATTAAAACCATGTTCAATTGCTAAAATGTCAGCCTTTAAAATCTCTGGTTTATCATGATACTCCTCTTCAACTAATGCCTGTAGAACACTTATATCTCCTTGCATCATTCCAGCAACAACACCAAGAGCAACCATATTAATTAAAATTTCCTGCCCACCAATTTCATGCGCCATTTTTGATAAAGGAACGGAAAGTAGTTTAACTGATGGTGGTAGTGTGTCAACCTTAATTCTTGAATCCCCGTCATAAAGAACAAAAGCCCCTTCTGACAGTGTATTTTTATGTTTATGAATTGATTCCTGATTTAATGCAACAAGAAAATCAGTAAATCTACTAGGACCCCTTACTTCACCATCAGAAATATTTATTTGCATAACGTTGTGTCCGCCTCGAATTAATGATGGGTATTCAAAGTAATTGTAAATATTAAAACCAGATCTTGTTGCAAATCTAGAAAAAGTTAAACCGGAGGATTTAATACCCTGACCCGCTTGTCCCGCTATTTTTAATTTATAAACTTTATTTGGCATTAAGAAAATCTCTCTGTATAAATTCTATCTGGATGACAGCCATTAGCAATAAGTAAATCTGTTACATCAGAAATCATATTCCTATGTCCGCAGAGATAAGCCGAAACTTTTTCTGTATTTGGGTAATCTCTTTTGATTAATTCAGTTATAAACCCCTTATTTCCTTGCCAAGCTGGGGTTGGATCGCAAACACTTATCTCATAACTAAAGTTTGGATATTGCTTTTTAAGTTCATCAAGATGTTCAGACCAAAAAACTTCTGATTCATGGGTTAACCCAAAATAAAGTTTAATCTTATTTGTAATTTTTAGTTCTTTTAAAGCACAGTCGATTAAACATCTTGTTGCACTCATGCCTGAACCTGTTGCCATAAACAAGAATTCTTCTGAACCATCTTTTGGATTGAAAACAAATTTACCAAAAGGACCCAAAAATTCCATTGAATCTCCTACTTTAATATTTTCGAAAAATAAAGAGCCTGGGCCTCCTGGTCTTGAGTCAACTAATAAATCAAAGTGTTTATTATCAGATCTTGTTGCAATTGAATAGGCTCTGATTGTATTTGGTGCAACTTTAACACTTATATACTGACCAGGAATAAAATCAAAATCATTATTCAATTCAAAACTTACGTGATGAAATTTGGAAGAAAGGTTTAATACTGAAATTGATTTAGCGGTGATAAATTTAGGTCCAGAAGTTAGTGAATTAGCTTGAATAATATCTTTCATAAGTACCTTAGAATCAACAGCCCAAATATCCTTTTTAGAAAGAATAAGTGGATTAATCTCTATTTCTTTAGCCTCAGGAATAATATATTTAAGTTTTGAGAAATGAACTATTACTTTTGATAGATCATCAATATCAATTCCCAATTTCTTAATTATTTTATTTATCTTGGAATTTAGAATTAAATTCTTGGCCTGTAAATGATTTATCGGTAGCAAGTGAATATTTTTATCCAATATTAGTTCAACAAAAGAACCTCCAGCACCAAATAATATAAAATACCCGAATACAGGATCAATTTTCATTCCAAGTATAATTTCAATTCCATTTTCAACTTGCTTTTGTATTTGAATTTGTAGATTTTTCATCTCAGTTTTAGCAAGAATTTTAGAGAAAGCTGTTTCAAGGTCATAATCACTATTAATGTTTGTAATAACTCCCCCAGCATCTAATTTATGAAGCAGACCCTGTCCTGAAAGTTTAAGAACTACTGGATAATTATTTACGGAAACAAAGTTTTTTGCTTGCTCAAGTTTTGTAATATAGGAAGATGCAGGTGTTTTGATTCCAACATAATTCATTAATTTGTCAGCCTCGATATTTTCTAAAGTTATATGTTTTTCGTTTATAGAATGTTGAATAATTATCCTAACCTCATCCTCATCTTGAATCTTTGAGATGGTTTCTAAATTTGTATCATAACTTAAATTTTTAAGAGAATCTAAATTTTGTCTATATCTCCACATAGTTCCGATAACTTTAATCGCTCTTTCAGGAAATCTAAAAACTGGGATTTTATTTCTATTTAAAATTTCTTCACCTTTAGAAATGTTTGTTCCTCCAATAAAAGAGCAGATTATTGGCTTTTTGTATTTATCTGAAACAAAAGAAATATACTCAGCAGTTTTTTCAATCTGAGTCATTATCTGAGGGGTAAGCAAAAAAAGGACATAATCAACATTTGAATTTTCAATTACAATCTCAGCAGAATGACCATATCTCTCCGCTAAAGCATCTCCCATTAGATCTAAAGGGTCGTGAAAGCTGGCAGATCTTGGGAGAACTTTTCTAAGTTTTGAAGTTGTAGCTTCGTTAAATTCAATTAGGTTTAAGCCTTCTAAAACAACAGCATCCGCTGAAATAACTGCAGGACCTCCTGCGTTAGAAATTATTGCAACATTTGGTCCAGATGGAATTTGAGACCAAGCGAAAGATTTAGTAATATCAAAAAATTCTTCCATGCTTAAACATCTTATTACTCCGGCGTGGAAAAGTGCTGCATCCAAAACATCATCTTCTCCTGCAATAGATCCAGTATGTGATTTCATTGCAGAAATTGCTGCAGAAGTTTTACCTGGTTTAATTATAAAAATCGGATGTTTTTTAGAAAGTTCTGAAGCAATTTTAATAAATTCAGTTCCATTTGAAATAGATTCAAGATACATCCCAATAGAAAAGTTAGATGAATCCCCTTCTTTATCTGAAATTGATTTAAAGTAACTTAAAATATCATTTTCATTAATATCACTCTTATTTCCAATGGTAATAAATTCCCCGAAACCAAGACCAATTGAATTAGCCCAATCAAAAATACTAGCAGCGATAGCTCCAGATTGTGAGATAAATTTAATATTTCCCTTATCTTTAACTGACTCTCCAAAAGTTGCGTTAAGACCGATGTTATTATTTACAAAACCTAAACAATTAGGACCTAATAAATTAAGTTTATTATCAATAATTAATTTAAGTAGTTTTTCTTCTAATACTTTCCCCTCTTCACCAATTTCTTTAAAACCTGAAGCATAAAGAACAATATTCTTAATTCCTTTTTGAGCAACTTGTAGAATAACACCTAGTGCAATTTCTGAAGGGAGTGAAATAACAACTAAATCACAACCATCAGGAATAGAAAAAATATCTGGATAACACTTTTTGCCATTTATTTCTGCTGTATTTGGGTTAATTGGATAAATCTCTCCTTTATATCCAGAATTAATGATATTTCTAAGCACAATTGACCCGACTTTTTCTGGGGATCTGGAGGCTCCTATTATTGCAATTGATTTAGGGTTAAAAAACACATTTAAATCTTTAGGCATACATTTAATTTATTTTAAAATGAAGCAAATGTAAAGCATAAAAGCCTGACTTGAAAAAATGATAAATATCCTATAGAATATCGCTACTTACAATATAGAGGAGGAGATGATGAAAAAGACAGCTGTTTTGGTTGTCCTTTGCTTCATAGTCTTTATAAACATGTCGATAAACAGGCAAGTTGTAAAGGCTGTTTCATTGGTTCCAGAGCCTAACACGGTCTGGATTACAGGAGATGGAGTAACGGACACATTCACGCCGGTCAAAGACACTATATGTTGGGGATACTATATTCAAGGATATGGAACCAACGTGGTTGTTAAATGGTATGAAACTGCTTCATCGCCAATTACGATGACAGATGCTGGTTGTGAAATTTCAACAACTATAACTGTCGCGCAAAGAGCGAGCTGGGCAGCAGCTAAGTATGGACTTAGCTTTGCGTATTCTGAAGTTGGGCCTTCGCCAACTCCAACAAATACTTCAACTTTCACACCAACCTCAACCCCCACGGAAACACCTACTAAGACTTACACTCCAACAAATACTGAAACTTTGACACCGACAAACACAGCCACGAGTACGTTTACAGCAACTGCGACGAATACGGCAACGAATACTCCGACGTATACTGCTACTAATACCCCAACGGATACTAGTACGAACACACCGACGAATACTCCAAGCAATACTCCAACAGCCACGTATACGAATACGGCGACCAATACTGCAACCAGTACACCAACGGAAACACCGACAAGTACAAATACCAGTACGCCTACCAGTTCTTATACAGCAACTGCAACGAATACGGCAACGAATACTCCGACGTACACTCCTACTAATACCCCAACGGATACTAGTACGAACACACCGACGAATACTCCAAGCAATACTCCAACAGCCACGTATACGAATACGGCGACCAATACTGCAACCAGTACACCAACGGAAACACCGACAAGTACAAATACCAGTACGCCTACAAGTACTTTTACTAATACAGCAACTTCTACTCCAACGAGTACAGAGACGCCAACTAGTACTAATACTTGGACACCTACTCCGACGCTGACGTTTACGTTGACACCAACGGATACAGAAACTAGTACAAGCACCGCAACTCCAACTAGCACGTATACCAATACGCCTACATGGACGGAAACTTATACTAAGACAAGTACGCCAACGAAAACGTACACGAATACTAGAACCAAAACAAATACGCCGACTGAAACTGATACGCCGACTGAGACAAATACGTTCACTCCTACTCGGACTTTTACAAATACTCCAACAAGGACTAAAACTCCAACATTGGCAGTAACTGTAATTCCAAGTTTGTGGTTCAATTGGACGACTGGCGAAGGAGCTTTTGCAGCATATACACCAAAAGCTGGTGATATTTGTTGGGGAAATTCAATCGCAGGATATACCTATGTTGTAATCAAATTCAACAAAGCGTATCCAAGAGGTATTTATAATTCAGTAAATTGTCAATCTCCTGGAAGAAGTAAATTGATTGATATAAGAAACTACCTTTATTCAAAAGGTATGAACTATTCAATCATCGAACTTCCCTACTATTCTCCAACCAAGACTAGTATTCCATCGAGAACGCCGACAATTTTGCCGAATTTAAAATCTGACTGGAAAACGTTTGGTTTATCTGCAAAGTTCAAACCTGAAAAGGGGAATATCTGCTGGGGCAAAACAGTCAACGGAAAAGCGTATGTTGTTGCTACATTTAAAATCAACTTTTTCAATCCAATTGTGATTGTTGATGGCGAGTGTATTTTAAGTCCGAGGAACAAGATTTCGGATATTGTAAGTTATCTAAAGCGTCGAGTTGATTCTAGATATAGAAGCATCTCTTTGCCGTAGATTATGGCGGTGAGGAATTTATTCTTCACCGCCTTCTCTTTAAACCTACTTCAAATTGACTTTTTACTTAAATTCTATATAATCTATAGGTTATTTCATATTAAGGAGAGGCATATATGAAAAGGTATATTACGTTACTAGCTTTTTTACTAATGTTAGCTATGTATTATAGTGATGGAAAAGAAGTCGTGGCAGCAACGCCATTACCAACCCCTGCAACTATATGGACAAGTGGTCCATCTGCAACATTTTCTCCCAGTAAGAATTTTATCTGCTGGGGAGATAGAATTGGAGATACTATAGGACCAGTTGTGGTGAAATTTCATTCAAAACAACCATCAATGACAATGGTGTTTGTTGGATGTGAATATGCCCCTTTTGTATCGGCGGAACAAAGGGCTGATTGGGCTTTAAACACATATGGAAGGTATTTTGCTTTTGAAGATGTTGGAGTACCAACTGCAACACCTACTTTGACGGCATCGTCTACTAGGACCAAGACTAATACTCCGACTCAAACTAGAACCCCGTCAGTTACCCTTACCCCATCCGCGACAGGAACACCGACGAAAACACCAACTCGAACCTACACAAGAACTAGAACGCTTACAGGAACTCCGTCTAATACAAGGACCCCTGTACCACCTACCCCTACTTCTTATAGAGGTATAAGGTCTGTAGTTGTTAACTGGTCAAGTAATGGAAAAACAGTAAAAATTGTTCCCAGATATAGGTGGACTTGTTGGGGAACGATTAACGGAGTTAAGGATGTTGTAATCTTTTACAGGACGGATTACTCTTATCCAGAGTCAATTAACGGTGCCTGCCAAATCAAAAATGTGTATGATATTACACAAATTTGGAATTATTGGCAGTTTAAAACCGGTAGAAAATGGACTCAAATGTCTTTGCCCTGATTAATATAATGGCGATATGTAGAAATACATATCGCCATCTTCGTTTTATATACATTGACGAGAAGATACTATAAATATATTATAAAAATATGCCAACTATAGAACAGCAACCATCAGGATTGGAAAAATCAAAAGTTACGTTTAAAGGGTTTGAAGAATGGACAAAAGCTAACATTGATAAAGCTAAAGCTAAGTTTAATGAGTTTAAAGAAAGCCTTTTCTCATCTGAAAGAGCTGGGATTACTGAAAGATGGAAAGATATTTCAAACAATCCTGAAGCAAAAGAAACTTTAGTTGCTCTAGCTAGACTTGGAATTAATATTGGTTTCACAGTAGCCGATATGATTCCAGGTGCAGGTGAAGTGACGGAGACTGGTTTAAATGCACTTAAAATGGCAGGGACAATTTACGCTCCGTTAAGGGATCTTGACCCTACAAAAAGTTTAAGTGCTACAGAAACTATTGCTGTTCAAGCCCTCACATCACCTGTCGAACTTGCAAGTTTAGGTACGGCTCCAACCTATCTTATAAATACTATACGACAAACTTGGGCTGACTATAAAGCTGGGAATTTTTCTAAAGCAAAAGAAGTAGTTGGATATTTAATAACTGGGAATAGAGATTACTATGATAAATTAAAAGAGAATTCAAGCAAACTTGATGCTGCTGCAGGAGTCTTAAAGAAATAAATATGGATTTAAAAATGCAAAAAATTGAAGCTATAAAAACATTACTTGAGTTTTCATTACTTTTTAGTAATCAAGTCAAAGTTGAAATTGTAAATAATTTGAATAGATTTACTGAGCCTGAAATTACAAGCCTTGGAAAATTACTTGCAATTGAACATGAAAATAGATCTTCACTCGATGAAGCAACTATTAAATCTTATATTGAAAATTTTAGTAAAACATACGGAAAAAGGCAGTAAAAATTAATTTACTGCCTTTAATTTAATTAAGTTTGGTAAAAGATTCCGATTTTAATGATACATCCAAATTAAAACCAACAACCGAGGATTTAACAAGTTCGTAATCGATATAAAATTTGTTTATCGAACTAAACAATGGAACTTTTAACTCAAATTCATTTTTACAGTGAAGACTGTCGCCTTCCTTAGAATTAAAACTATCAACCTGAGTCGAGGAAACTTTACCCTGTGACTCATGCGTGAAAACTTGTTTAGAATTCGGCATGAATGCTATCTCACAGGGACCATCATAAAATCCATGAAAAGTCTGGCTAATAACTTGAATCCCAGGTTTTGGAGAAGAAATAACAGCGTTTATGATAATACTACTCTCGAATTCTGGAAAACTAATAACTCCTTCTAAAGTAAAAACCCCACCTTTATCAAGTATCTGTCGTAACTGATTCCCTCTTCCTGTTGTAACAGAATTCAGAAAAGGATGGTGTAGACATTCACATGTTTTAAAAGGTGCCAAAGGAAATTTTTTTGGTAATTTAGAGAAAGTATACCTTGAGGAAGATACATTACGATTCCAAACACCAATACCATACGCTGAGAACTCTGAACCGTTAATCACACCAAAGACATGTGAGTAAAGCTTAGTACCCATAATTCCCTCCTTATTAATATTATAATGATTTTAGCACGACGCTATTAAATGGATTTAAAATATTATTTTTTTAAATTAGAATTTTAGTACTCAATCCAAGAGGTTAATTCAAGTTCTGAAAGATCGTCAATTGTATCAACAAATTCTTCCATGTGACTTACCATTAAAATTGGGCCACCATAATTATTAACTGCTTTAGCAATTATTGGAAGATGCCTAAAATTTATGTGGTTTGTTGGCTCATCTAGAATTAAAATTCCGGGCTCTTGTAGCATAAATCGGGCATAACAAAGAAGACCTTTCTGACCTTCTGAAAGTGATCCAATTTTATTGTTTAAAATAGCTCCGTTAAGTAAAAATTTAGCTGCTACTGCATAAACTCTCTGCGGTTCTTTAATTTGAGCAACACTCATTAATGATTCAAAAGCTGTTTGATTAAAATCTAGTTCTGAAAAGTCTTGGCTATAGTATCCAATTCTTATTTTTGGGTTTAAATCAGCTGTTTGGCCAGAAACAATACTTTTTAATAGGGTACTTTTTCCAATACCATTTGGTCCTTTTATTAGCAACCTGTCTCCTTTGTACATTTCTTTAAAAGAAGGTTTACTCATTCTAACAACATATCCTGCAAATTCCTGGTTTGGAATATTGAAATCTGAGATAGTTTTGTCTTCTTTTCTCATTTCAACCATATCTTCTTTATCATCAGCGATATCTTCTCGGATTCTTCTAGCTAATTGACTCATTTGGACACTCTTTCCTCCAAGTTTGTTTACTTTTTCAAATCTTTCTTTAATGCTTCTTTCAAGTCTAGCGTTTTGAAGTTGATCTCTTTTTAACTTGGCAGCAATTTCTTCCATAACGTCGTAATAATTTCCTGCAAATTGCTCTACTTTATGGGTTTGAGCATCCAGATTTAAAACTCCATCAGTAAAGCTATTTAAGAATGGTGCGTCGTGAGAAATTACGATACAGGTTTTTTGATAATTAATAAGAAAGTCAGTTAGGTGCTCGATTCCCGCTTTATCTAGATTGTTGGTAGGTTCATCTAGAAGAAGGATGTCAGGATTTGAAAATAAGGCAAAAGCAAGAAGAAGTCTAGCTTTCTGGCCCCCAGAAAGTTGAGCCACTTCTTTTTCAAGAGGAACTTCTAGATTTACAACTCTAAGTATTTTAACAATATTTCCTTCGTCACCTGGCCTAAAACCTGAAATACCGGTTCTAAAATAGTCTACAACAGAGAGACTAAGTTTTTCATGAGCAATCATTTGCTCTGAAATACCCACAGAAGCCCCGTTTTCAAGGTGAATTTTTCCACTTTGAGGGGTTAATTTTCCAAGCAAAAGTTTAAAAAGGGTACTTTTACCAGCTCCGTTTTGTCCCATAATTGTGACAATAGAGTTTTTTCGTACTGTAAAAGTGGCCTCATCTAAAATGACCTTTTTCTCGTTATATTGGTATGAAACTTTATCAAACCTTATGATTACATTATCTTGTGCCATCGCACTATTTTACCAGAAAATAGCCTTTTCCTCGAGTTTTAAGTATAATTAAATGACGGTATGTTTAAAAAAATAACTTCTTTTTTAATTCTTTTATTTATACTCAACCTACCAAGCAAGGCAGCTTCTGAAAGATTTACCTCAATTGACTCGGAAATCTACATTAGAAAAGATGGAGTTTTAGAAGTTACTGAAAACCTTACTGTTTTAGCAGACAATCAAAAGATTCTTCACGGAATTTATAGAGATTTTCCTCAAGTTTATAACGACTCGTTATTTAAAAAATCTTTAAAAAGTTTTAGCGTTATGTCTGTATTAAAAGATGGTGGCACAGAGCTACATTGACCAGGGTTGGATAATAGAGAAAATCGAGATGCGGGACTTCGTGTTTCTTAGCGACGACTCGTTAACTTGGGGAGATTAGGAGAATTGTATGATTTACATTCACCTTAAGAAAGAACACTTGGATATGTACATCACACTTACCTTTAACGAGGCTAAGTACGAAGACTACATGATTCAAGCAGGTGAGGAAGTACATAAATACTTACCTTACGGTTGGAAACTGGTTTCGGTTAAGTACACTAAGTAACGGAGGTGTTATGTGTCTAAGACACCAAGACTCAGTAGAGAGGAGCGTTACCCAATATTAGAACGAGATAGTTTTCACTGCTTAACTTGTGGGAGCGGTGGTAAGTCTTCAAGAGTAATCTTGGAAGTTGACCACATTATTCCCAGAAGTGCTGGTGGAAGTAACCACCCTAATAACTTGCAAACTCTCTGTGTCGTTTGCCACGACATTAAACACTATGGCAAATGGACTGGTCGTGCGGTTATGTTCGAACATACCTACAGGAGACAGTCAGAGGGGGAGGAGTAACATCTTCCCCCTTTTCTTTATAAGGATTCCAACCAATTTTTCTGTGGCATAGAACACATAAAGTTCTTCCGTTGTTGACATCGTATCTTAGTTCTGGGTATTTTACATAAGGTTTTATATGGTCAGCGTTTAAATCGCCCCCTTTTTTATTGCAATTAACACAAGTATAATTGTCTCTAAAAAAGACTTCTCGTCTCCAATTTTTGTAGTCAACCCTACCCATATCTATTTGTCTTTTAGTTCGGTTGTAGCCCCCATTCCAGTTAGGGTGGTTCTCACCCCTACCTTCATAATTTGGAATACCCTTATTCCAGGCTTTAGTTCCTTTTTTTGATAATGAAATTTTGATTTTATGTTCTTCAGTTACAGTTCCGCCTTTTTTTGATAGTGACAATTTTGCTTTTGTTTTTTCACTAAACACCCAACCTTTTCTTGCCCGACTTATAGATTCAGCTCTTTTAGTTTGATAATTAGGGTCTTTGTAATAACACTTATTTCCACAGTATTTAGAATTTAAGAACCATTTATTTGACTGTCTTTTTTTTGTGTATTCTTTTCCACAACTCTGACATACCCTGGTTCTTTGTTCTTTAGTTAATCTTGTAAACGGTTTCACACATAAATTATACCTTAACTACTGATATACCCCATAATAATTCTATTTCTTAACTTAGTTCTGGGTGATGCTCGCCCTAACCACTATTTAATTGAGCAGGGGAACTAATAATGGATAATAATCCAAACGGCACTATGGACAATTTGGAAGTCCAAGAAGTTGATGTAGCATCTTCGGGTAATTTGCCAAGGGCAATAATCTTAAAAGTGACTTTGTTTCAATTGCAATTCTTGAGCTTGCCATTAATGGTTATATCCAAATTACTGAAGACAATAAAGGAGTAAAAGCCTATATTCTTATTAAAACCAATAAATCACCAGATGATTTGTTAGAAGATCAACTTTTTGTCTATGAAACAATATTCGAGGATAAGGACTCTTTAAAGCTAATTACTTCTAGATATAATGAAAAAATAGGCTCACTAGCCCTAGAAAATGTTTCAAGTTATCAAAAAACCTATAAAAAATATTACACTACAGAATTTATAACCTACTTTATTGCTTTAAGTGCTTTTGCTTTGTTTTTAATCTCAAATTTTATTATTGTTAATTCCGAATATCTTTTCCTCGCTAATTCGATGTACCCTAGCACTTTTATTCTATTTTTAATAGTCAATTTAATATTTTTTCCATTAGGATACAAAATGTACCTCGATTATAAATCTGGAAATTTAAATAATAGCTATACAGTTTTATGGATGTTATCAAAAACAGTGTTTCTAATTATTGGTCTTGCCACTCTTTTTATCTACTCAGCAGAATCCTATACTTTGTTTGGGGCTTTAGCTCTTACTTTTGGTCTATTTTTAATGAGTATTACATTTAAAAGAAGAGTAATGCCGTCCCCAGAAACCTGCGACATTATCTTCCATATAAATGGTTTTAAACTTTTTGCACAGTCTCAAGATGATTATTTAAGTGCTGTTAAAATGGACTTACCTCAGAAGTTTAATATGTACGAGAAATACTTGCCATTTGCTTTAGCTTTAGAACTTGAAACTGTTTGGGGTGAAAAATTCAAAAGTATAATTGATGAAGTAAAGCAGTTAAATTTACCGCATTACAATAATTGGTATGTAGGTGCGAGTAGTTTAAGTTCATTTAATTACTCAGAATTTAATAAAAACTTTAGCACCAGTATTTCTTCAGCTCAAATTGATCCGTCAACTGTAAGTTCTTCGGGAGGGTTTTCAAGTGGAGGTTCATCTTCAGGAGGAAGTTCTGGAGGTGGTGGCGGGGGCGGAGGTGGAGGAGGATGGTAAAAATATCTAGCTTCTACTTATTATGGCTGAGCATGTCGATCTAGAACCTGTTTTATTACAGGCTATAAATGAGAAAGTATAAAAGGTGTTATTACAAATCAAAAATTCAATCGATGTAGCATGTACATATATTACTAATAAATTAGATCCTCTTAATAAAACCTATTCTTGAGTGTCCGGAAGGATAAAAAGATTTAAATTCGATAAAACCCTCGTACCCCATTTTTTTATAAAAATCTTTACCCTCGTATTCAGATGTCCAAGTCCAAATATATTCGACACCTTTACTTTTCATCTCTTCCTCTAATAATTGAAGAAGGTTACTTCCAATCCCCTTCTTTCTAAAGTCTTTTTCAACTAAAAGATCAGAAAGGTAGAAGTATTTTCCGTAACCAGAATCTTGTTTCATTGCTAATCCGCTCGAAGAACCGATATAGATACCATCTTGAGTTGCAACAAAACCAAATCTTTCTTGCTTCTCGGGAGTATTTCCATACCCTAGCCCATTTTCATCAAATGCAGCTAATTCTTGCTTGTATTCTAATTCAGTCATATCTCTGAAAACATATTGAATATTCATAATAAAATTATACAGGAAAAAATTTATGGCTGCGAACGGTTGACCAAGTTAGAAATTATTTTAAGAGTTTGGATAATCTAGTTGATATACAAATACCAGTACTTCAGCCTGTTAGCGCTTAGTGTTAAGTGTTATAGTAAAGATATATTCAAGTGGTCTAATAATTACATTTTTATATTAGTAATAATTGTTTTAATATTATCTAGTCTTTTCATTGGGAAAATACTATCCAGATATAATAGTTTCAGCGCGAGTGAGTGGGCCACTTTTTACAACAGACAAAGCGAAGCTTATCAAAAGTATGCGGAATGTAGCAAGAATAAAGGTTTAGGTGAAATTTATATCTTTAAGGAAGGCTCTTCAGGAGTAGATTTTGAAACAATAAGTGTTAGTTGTGACGAAGAATTGCATAATTCTCTATATCTTGTAAATTCAGAGATTGCTTTAGGTAGAGGTAAGCGCTTAATCCAAATAGGCCGTAAAGAATTCAAAACTCTTTCTAACAATAATGTTGTAGATTTGTGGCTAAAATAACTTTGTAATTTCTTAGATAAAGAGAAAAATAATCCCCCTTAATCTATACTCTACGTTATAATGTCTTATATGTCAGAATTTGTTGAATACATTAACAGTGTGCTTAAACCTTCAAAAGAATCTAAATATAGAGCGATAGATCTATTTGCAGGCTGTGGTGGTCTAGCACTGGGATTTGAAGCTGTAGGAATAAAGACAACTGGATATGAAATGGTCAAAGATTTTTGTGACGCGTATAGTAAAAATCTTGATTCTACTTGTGTACAACAAAAACTTACAAAAGATTCTACATACCCTTCTTGCGATTTACTCATAGGCGGGCCTCCTTGCCAACCTTTTAGTGTCGGAGGTAAGCAGTTAGGTCTAAAAGATTCCAGAGATGGTTTTCCTGCGTATATTGAAGCTGTAAGAAAACTTAAACCACGATTATTTATATTTGAAAATGTAAGAGGTCTACTCTATAGAAATAAGTGGTATCTGGATGAGGTTATAGGAGCCTTAGAAAATGAAGGCTATATTATTGAGAAGCATTTAGTGAATGTGGTTGATTATGGAGTCCCTCAAAATAGAGAACGTTTAATAGTAATTGGTCATAAGGGAAAGTTTAACTTTCCTAAACCAACTAAAGTGAGAGTACCTTCGGGTAGTGCAATAGGAGATATTTACGACAAACCTTTGGATAATTGGAAATATCTAACAAAAAGCCAAGATGAGTATATAGCAAAATATGAAAAAGCATCTAAATGTAAGAACCCAAGAGATTTAGACCTAAATAAACCTGCTAGAACTCTAACAGTAAGAAACTTAGCTGGAGCAACAGGAGATATGCACAGAGTTAAACTGGCGGATGGAACAAGGAGACGTATTACTGTAAGAGAAGCGGCTCGTCTACAAAGTTTTCCTGACTGGTTTAATTTTTCTGGAACCGAGACAAGCCAATTTACTCAAATTGGAAATGCAGTACCACCTTTGTTCGCTTACCAGTTAGCCAAATCTGTTTTAGAATACTTGGAAGCAGGAGTAGAATTAAGTTCAGATGAGGTTCGTAGAGAACAAATTATTATGAAAGAGCCTCCCCTGTTTCAGAATTTATGATTAACATATTAAACCAAAATAATGGTTCAACTGAATTTAAGAGTAAAACTAAAGCACAACAAAAGGTCATAAATGAGGCTTTAGAGATTATAAATTCCCTCGGATTGTCGTATGAGGGTTTAGGTCCACGAAGACTAGAAAAAATAGCATTGGCTTTTCTTGCAGTATTGGATGTTAAACATTCAGAAGATTGGAGTAACCTCAAGGATCTAAATTACCCCAGGAGTATGAAAACAAGAGATATTATTCAGTATATTAACGATAACTTTGGTGAAGATATTTCTATGGGTTCCTACGATGATATAAGACGTAAAGATTTACGTGTGCTCGTTTTATCTTCAGTAATATTACCTACAAGCCCTAATGCTGCAACAAATGATTCTCGTAGAGGATATGCTCTTAATCCAGAATACGCTACTTTAATCAAATCATTTAATACGAATTCATGGGAGGATAGCTTAACCTTATTTATGAAGACGCATAAACCTATTTCAGAATTGTTAACGGCAAAAAGAGATATAGAAAGAGTTCCTGTTATATTACCTGGCGGAATTGAATTGATGTTTACGAATGGCGAACATAATGTTCTACAAAAAGAAATAATTGAGGAATTCTTACCTAGATTTGGAAAAGGTGCAGAAGTGTTATACGTTGGTGATACAGCCAATAAATTATTACATATAAACAAAGATAAACTAGAAAGATTGCAATTTTTTGAACTAGCTCATGATGAATTACCAGATGTTATAGCCTATTCGGAATCAAAAAACTGGCTTTACTTAATAGAAGCTGTACATAGCTTTGGTCCAATTTCACCTGAAAGAATGGTAGAACTTAAAAGGTTGACCAAAAATTGTACCGCCTCTATCGTATATGTTACTTCATTTTCCAATAGAGAGTCCTTTAGGAAATTTACAGCACAAATTGCATGGGAGTCTGAAGTCTGGATAGCAAGTGAACCTGATCACCTAATACATTTTAATGGTGATAAGTTCATGGGACCTCATATATAAATTAGTCCCCATTTAGTGTCTGAAAATATTTATCTCTTCGATTAGTAAATGCTGGTTTTGTACCCTCTAACACGTTAATAATTCGTTTATTCATATCCGGGTTCTCAATAGCACCTCTAGTATATGTAATTTTCTGAGAGCGAGATTTGTCTAGTTCGGCGTGTATGACTAGCTCCGCGTCACAAACAACTGCTAAATTTGGGTTATGACTTACCATAATTATTTGTCGTCTGGCTTTTGCTCTTTTTATAAAAGGAACTAATATTTCATATACACTTTGGTTATCTAAATTTTCTTCTGGCAGAACTATATGCATTAAATGAATTTGATTCTTGGATGAAAGAAAAGTTAGGTTGTATGAAAGGAGAAATAATCGGGATGCGTACAATAAAATTCACACAAGCCATTTCAGAGCTTATTAGAAAATACAAAAGATCTCCCTATCTTGAAGAACCTACAGCTTATGCAGTGTTATGTGGTAAGTATAATAGTAAGATTGCTAGAACTGCAAGAGCTGATGTTATATCAGCAGGAACAATAGAAGAAGAGAGCCCCTTATTAGCTATAGTGATCTCGCCAATTACTACATTTGATGAAATTAAATCGGTTTATTACAAGGAATTACCAAAACTGCTTAAATGGTATAAAAAAAAGACATCGATAACAGATGATAAGTATAGTAAAACTAAACGCTCTATCAGAGAACACAGAAAGTGGTACTGGCTAAAGCAATCGGGTCTCGGATATGGAAAAATTGCCAAAACAGTAAAAGTAGAAAGACAAACAGTAATAGATGCTATTAAGAATTATAAAAAACTACTTACCTAAAAGTGTATGGCTTATCTGAATAAATCTTAATAACTTCCTCAAATTTATTTTCCAACTAATATAAAACCTAGCAGGGGTTGTGCAGAAACCTAGTTCACCGATAAGGGAGCTGTAGTAGAGCTTTAACTGCACCTGACTAACCCATATCTGATGAAAAGATGACCTGAGCAGGATCTCAGGAGGAGCTAACTTAATCAGAGAGGGAAGATCAGAGAACTGGGGGCCGGAGGCCAATTTACGATGAGTCGACAAGATAACAAAAAACAAACAAAACAAGAACGAATCAGTGTAGAGCTTGCGCTTGCGTTAAAAGTTTTAGCCGCATCAAATAATACGTCCGTAAGACAGCTAATTGAGGATGCTATTACTGATTCCTACGATTTAGCTTCTATTCTTTTGGATATTGAAAAGAACAAACTGAAAGGGTCTAAAGATGCTTAGTAAGTCTGCAATAAAGTCTTTCAAAGATATTTATTATCAGGAGTTCAAGATTATACTGTCTGATGAAGACGCAAATAATAAAGCTAAAGAATTATTGGAATTTATTAAGCTTATATATAAGCCAATAAATATAGAGAATACTGATCAGCCAAAAGTAATTATTCCTATAAAGTTAGAAAATGCTACTAATGTGTGTTTATAATATATATGCGATCAAATTACAGGTTGAGTTTTTTAATGCCCTCATTGGACAGAACTTAACCGTTTTGATCGCACCAGTGGGGGCATTAAATTATGTACGATGATCAAGCAGAAAAACTAAAGTATTTCATATATTGCAGAAAAAGTAGTGATTCCGAAGATAAACAAATACTTTCTTTACCGGCTCAAATAAGAGAACTAAAAGAACATTGTGCAAAATATAAGTTAACAGTAATAGCTCTATATGAAGAATCCATGTCTGCCTTTAAGCCTGGTCGTCCTAAATATGCGGAAATGCTTAGTAGAATAGAAGCAGGAGAAGCGGAGGCTATTATCGTGTGGCAACCCAACCGTATTGCAAGAAACTCTAAAGATGGTGGTGAGTTTATTTACTTAATGGATCAAGGGAAGATTAAGGAACTAAGAACCCCAACTAAGTCCTACCAAAATACTCCTGACGATAAGTTTTTCTTAAATTTCGAATTTAGTATGGCAAAAAAGGATTCGGACGATAAGAGTGTAAGTGTAAAAAGAGGCAATAAAGAGAAATTTTTTATAGAAAAAGAGTGGGCAGGTCCGGCTAAACAGGGATATCTGAACTACACCGACCCATTCACTAAGAAACCAAGTATTGTTGAGGATCCTGAGAGGTTTCCCCTACTTCAAAAAGCAGGAAAGCTTATTTTGAGTGGAGCATATAGTCCTATGTTAGTACTTCGTACGCTAAATGAAGATTGGGGTTATCGTACAAGAAAGACAGCGAAGTTAGGTGGTAAACCAATGAGTAAGACATCTTTCTATAGATTTTTAGCCGATCCTTATTATTACGGATTGATGATAAGAAAAGAAGGTGAAGTATTTGGAAACCAAAAGAGAATGTTTTCCCAAGAGGAGTTTGAAAAGATGCAACTATTTTTAGGGAAAAGAAGAAAGCCTCACATAAAAAAGAAGCAACATTTCGCTTTCAAAGAAATTTTAACTTGTGGGGAATGTGGAGGATCAATTACATGCGAAGAAAAGTGGCAAATAATCTGCCCAGTCTGTAAAGAAAAGTTCACAAAAGGCCAAAAGTCAGTGAGTTGTCCAAAATGTAAAACTGCAATAGAAGAAATGATAGGACCAAAAGTACTTACATATATCTATTATCACTGTACTAAAAAGATAAATAAGAGTTGTACGCAGGGGTGTATTGAACTTAAAAAACTAAACAAAATTGCTGATGATGAACTTAGCAAATATGAAATATCCCCTAAGTTTAAGAACTGGGCTATTGAGCACCTCAATGAATTAAACAGTGAAGAAACTGCTGATAGAGAGGTCATAAGAGGAAACCTACGAGTTGCTTATGAGGATTGTGTAAAGAAGCTTGATAACCTGCTTAAACTCAAAATAATGCCTCAGAATAGTGATGGGTCTATATTATCTGATTCCGAATATTCAAAGAAAAGAAATTTTATATTACAAGAGAAAGAGCAAATTCAGGAAAAATTATACAATACGGATCAACGGATAGATGCTTGGCATGACTTAGCTATTAGGGCATTTAACTTTGCATGTTATGCACGTTATTGGTTTAAGAATGGTGATTTACAAACGAAGACAGCTATATTGAATGCTCTTGGTTCGAACCTAAAGATATTTAATAAAGAATTATTGATAGATGGGCAAAAATACTGGTTTATGGTTAAAGAAGGAAAAGAAGATGTTTATGAATTGGCTAAGAAGTTCGAACCTGAAAAATGGCTTGATATACTAGAGAAAAATGACCTTCAAGAAGTGTTTTGTAATACTTGGCTGGGAGCCAGGGATTCGAACCCCAATAACTGGTACCAAAAACCAGAGTCCTGCCGTTAGACGAGCTCCCAAACACCGTTATATTATACTAAAAAAGATAAAAATAAGAAACAAACAACCTTTTTCGAATTTAAGTTAAAATGGTGTTATGAATCCATATTTTACCAAAGCTATAGTATTGTCCAAAGACTTAATAAAATCAGGTTTAAATGACTCCCCTAGCCTCCTAAAACTTACAATTAAACTTATTAATCCTGAAATTAAACCTTTTAGACCAGGGCAATTTGTTACTTTTAGAATTTCTGAAGGAATATTTAGAGCCTATTCAATTGCCTCAGATTACAAAAATTTCTCTGAATACTCATTTCTGATTTCAATTGGTCATGAAGGTATTGGGGCTAATTATTTTAAATCTATTGAAGTTGGTGAGGAAGTTGATTTTCTAGGGCCTAATGGACATTTTAAAATTGAATCCCCAGTTTCAGATAATATTGTCATTCTAGCAACAGGAACCGGAATTGCACCCTTTATACCAATGCTTGAATTTCTATTTGATAATAACTGTAATTCTAAAATTGCCTTAATCCACGGAATAAAAAACGAAGCAAACTTAAACTTTTACCAAAAAATCCATAAAGAGTTAGGTGAAAAATGTGAAAATTTTATCAGCTATATGTATGTTTCAAGGCCCGAAACAACTTCCAATTTATTTATCAAAGGAAGGGTTTCTGATGAAGTTAAAAAACTTGATCTAATAAAACATAATAAAACCCAATTCTACCTATGCGGCCACCCTGATATGGTTTCAGAAGTCACTGAGTATTTATTACAAGCGGGTATTTCAGAGAGAAACATTATTTCAGAAGTTTTTACTTCTCCAGGTTTCTATCAAAGAGAAAAATAAAACCCCTTTCAAACGATAAAAATATAAGTACCAAAATTACTTTAAAATCTGTAAAATAAATTTATTTTGTAAATATCCCAATCCCTATCTGTCTAACAAAAGCAGTATCTTTTTTAGACTTTCCACTCAATCCTTGATCGATAGAAACTTGTTTCCACAAATTAAACAGACCTCTCTGCATCACATATTTTTCTTGAAAAAAATTTGAAGCAAATAACTCATCTATGGATGGGTTATATTTTAATGGAAAAGTTGCTATTAATAAACCACCTTCAGTCAAAAGATTTTCAGTTATGTTATTTAATGATCTTCTGAGTTTTTCTAAATCTAAGGTTTCATCTCCATCAAAACCAACATGCTCTAAAGTTGAGATAGATAGAATGAATTTATATTTAATAGCTGGTAGATAAAACTCTATATCCTCATTAATGACTCCTTCAAAACTTTCGTATAGATCTAAAGCATCATGTTTTAATTCTGGAAAGTATCTTTTTAAAACATTACCAATCTCTAAAGTTTCATTAGATTTAAAAAAGGCATTGTAATACTCAATTGCAATTGGAATTTCGATTGCCCTTTCATTTAAATAAGTTGAATTATACTCATTTATGAAATAATAATAGGGTTTACTTTGAAAATAAAATTTGATTTTGAAAAAAAAATTATGTAATATGTACAAAAATTTATAAATCGGGGATTTTAGCTTTTCAATAATCATATTTATATTATACTGGATGTATATACAAGCTATGACTAGAACACTTAAACCAAATATTCACAGACTTTCATCACTCTTAGAGCATTCTAGAGTACTAATCTTGTATATGGCTTGGGTTGTTGCAATTGTTGCATTTCTTGGAAGCATAACTTCTTCTGAAATTTTAAAATTAACACCATGTAAACTATGCTGGATTCAAAGAATCTGTATGTTTCCTTTAGTTTTTATTTTGGGGGTTGGAATTGTATATAGAGATGAAAAAGTTCCGTTTTATGTGTTACCTCTATCGTTAATGGGTATGGCAATTTCTTTCTATCACGTTCTTCTTTATAGAGGATTAGTTCCAGAATCGAAAGCTTTGTGCGAAGCCGGTATCTCATGTACAACCAAATATATAGAATTTTTTGGATTTTTAAGTATCCCAGCCCTTTCCTTTTTAGCATTTTTAATCATCTCAGGATTAATGTTTTACTATCACTCTTTAAGACATAGTCACCAGACTGAATAATGAAATCAGCCGCTTTTATCTTTCCAAACCAATTATTTAATAATTCTGATCTATTTTCTTATACTCAAGAAATATACTTAATTGAGTACTCACTATTTTTTGGAGAATCTAAAAATATCTCAAATTTTCATAAGAATAAAATTGTTTTGCATAGAGCATCAATGAAAAACTACTTTGAAAATGTATTAAATAAATATAATTCTCATTATGTTGAGTATAAAAATGCCGATTTCGATTCAATATTTTCTAAGCTTGGATCAATAAAGAAACTCTATATTTACGAACCTAAAGATTTTTTGCTTGAAAAAAGACTTAAAAAATATTGTAAGTTAAAAAATATTGAACTGGTTCAAATTGTAAATCCTTCTTTTTTAACAACACCTGATTTATATAATGATTATTTCGATAACCATAAATATTTTATGACCCCCTTTTATATTGAACAAAGAAAAAGACTTAACATTTTAATTGATGATAAGCAAAAACCTTTGCATGGAAAGTGGACTTTTGACACGGAGAATAGACTTAAACTTCCTGAAAACACTGCAGTACAAGAAATAAAAATTTTTGGAAATAATGAGTTTGTCACGGAAGCCAAAAAATATGTTGATAAATACTTTGAAAATAACATTGGTTCGCATGATAATTTTATATATCCAATAAACCATAAAGAAGCTATTTCACAACTTCATAATTTTTTTAAAGAAAGGTTAAATAATTTTGGTCCGTATGAAGATTCTATCTCTCAAAAGCATGATTTTAATTTTCATAGTGTTATATCCTCTTCTTTAAATATTGGATTACTTACACCACATGAAGTTATAAATAAAACTTTAGAATATATAAAAAATAATAAAACACATTTTGCATCAGTTGAAGGATTTATAAGACAAATTATTGGTTGGAGAGAGTTTATGATGATAGTTTATGAAAGAGAAGGGGTTACTGAAAGAAATTCAAATTATTTTGAACACAAAAGAAAAATACCAAAAAGTTTTTATGACGGTACAACAGGAATCAAACCTGTTGATGACACCATTAAAAAGGCTTTAAAGTATGGTTATTCGCATCACATAGAGAGATTAATGATTCTGGGAAATTTCATGTGTCTTTGTGAAATTGATCCCGATGAAATCTATAGATGGTTTATGGAATTTTATATTGATTCTTACGATTGGGTAATGGTTCCAAATATATACGGAATGAGTCAATATGCTGACGGAGGACTTATAACAACAAAACCTTATATCTCTTCTTCAAATTACATAATTAAAATGTCAGATTATAAAAAAAGCGAGGAATGGTGTGAAATATGGGACGGATTGTTTTGGAGATTTTTGCATAAAAATAAATCAAAAATTGCTCAAAACTCAAGAATAGGGATCTTAGTAAAATCAAATTCATTTGAAAAAGTTAAAGATAAAATTAAAATTGCTGATGATTTTTTAGATAAATTATAATCGTAATGAAATAGGGATTTTGTGTTTGCACACAAAATCCCGTAAGACCCTTTACGCATCAAAACCCCTCATGTAGCAGTTATGACATATTGAGTAACCTTCGACGGTTCTTGTTGCTACTGGTTTAGGTATTCGGCATGATGTACAAATTTCAAAGTACTTTGGATCAGACATCCGTAAAGTACTTCTACAAGTTGTACAAAGTTTTCGACCTTCATACTTAGAAAGAAGAGGGCGCTCTTTTCCGCAATTATCACATGGTTTTCGAACTGCAAACTGTAGTCTGTAACAACTTTGACAAACAGGCATACTTTCAACAATAATTGCAACACGACTGTGTTTACCGCAAAGATAACAATCTTTCCACCCCTTTTTATTTAGATAGGAAAAAAAATCACGACAATTTCGGCAGACAGGTTTACCAGAACTGCGATTTTTAGAAACTAATCCTGATTTCTCACACATCGAACATATACCTACTTTAGTCATACCAACTCTCCTTATATTATAGGTTAATATATTTTATATTAGAAATAGAAAATGTCAATTTAAAATTGGGATATATGGTGGGCCCACTAGGATTCGAACCTAGGACCTTTCGGATGTAAGCCGAATGCTCTAACCAACTGAGCTATGAGCCCCACAGAATAGTATTTTATCACAAATTATCTATGGTCGCCAGAACCATGAAGAGTGCTGTTTTCTTGTCTTTTCTTTAGCTTATCGTAGTTTTTAGAAGCAACTTCTCCCATATTTAAACCAAATTCTGAAGCAACCATTGCAACATACCATAATACATCCCCTAACTCTTTCTTTATATCATCCCTATGCTCATCAGAAATCTTACCATCTGAGTCCCTCATGATTTTTTTAACTTTATTAGAAATTTCACCAGCCTCCCCTGTCAATCCTAAAGTTGGATAGTATGGATTTGAACCCACGTTTGGATAAATAGCAGTCTCTTTAGCACCTTCTTGATACTGAGTAAAAGTTAAATTTTCCATAAAAACCTTTCAAGTTAAAACTGATTCTATCTTTTCATTTACAAGAATAAATTGCAACAACTTTATAATCCAAAGGTCCAAATGCTTGAACCAAATTTGTACAACCTAAATTATCAAAACTTTTTCTATCAATATCTAAACTAACAACAACATAATCCCTTGGATCAGAAGATTCTCTTAAAGTTTTTCCATTATAAAACATAGAAAAAGCTTCAATATTGTTTGGTACATAAACCCTCTTCTGAGGATCAATCTGATTTAATAAATTAGCAGCATCGTAAAAATATGCCCCACCATTTTCATAGATGCCGTTTTCAATAGCCAGTTTTGTACCCCCTAGTAAAGGATTATAATATGCAGAATATTGCGGTGTATATATAAAACTTATAAATAAAATAAAAATAAGTGAAAGACTAATTATAAAATTTTGGAATTTTTGGGATGTTGATGCAAGATAAACTGCTGCAATTAACATTATGGGTTGAAAGAAAACTAAAGAATATCTATCAATCTTTTGATCCGAAAAAGAAAGAGAAATCAAATAGATCCCTATTACTAAAAATAAGACAAAGGAATCGAATGTTCTTATCTTTTTAAATTTATAAATTGCAATTAAAAATAGAATAAAAGTAATAGGAGACAGTTTGAAAGGTAAAATTACCAAATAAAAAAACTTGTTTAGAAAAGGAGATAAAAGATAAACTCTTGGATCTTCTCCAACTGCGTTAAATATACTATCTAAAATTTTAGAGGATACTCCAATCGGGTCAACCCAAAGTGCTGGAAATAACATAAAAATTGATGAGATATAAATAACAAAATAATAGATAAATGGTTTAATTTCTTTTGATTTTAGGTAATCTCTAATTAAAACAAAAAGAATTATTGGCCCCAAAATAATTGAGGTAACTTTTGTTAATACAGCTAATGCAAGAAAGAAAGAAGACAAAAAAAGATATCTATATCCCCTGTATTTCAACCAATATAAAATTAACAAGACTGAGGTAAACCCAAAAACAACTTCAAAACTAGTAAGATGGAACCAACGATTAATTCCAATAAAATAAGGCTCCACTGCTATAAATAAAAAGTAAAATATAGCAGATTTTTCACTCCAAATACTTTTAATTAAATATACTTGTAAAAAAACAGTAAGAAGTATGACAACAACCATACCTAATTTTGAAAATAAGTTTAGCAATGGAAATATATCCCAAGCAAAAAGATCGACCTTATAATCTGTAAAGGTATATTGATATGAATAGAAACTTTGCCTAATTACAGAGTTTACGATCATTAGAGTAACTCCAGGGTGATACTTTTGGTAGGTTTGAGAAAAGTCTCCATCTTTTACAGCTTGAAGAAATCCCTCAGATCTTAGAAACCATCTAACTGAGTCATTATTAGTATGATCATAACCTAAAGAATTAAGTCTAAAAAACAGATAAATCAACGTAATCGCAATTAATTTGTATTTAAATTCTTTTACCCGACTTAAAATATTCATAAAAATGCTTGTTGTATTTAATAAAAGTATACATCGCTAGTATATATAAAAAATAAAAAATTAAATACAAAGGGAGTAATTTTTCAAAACTAAGCTTACTCCTTAATTCAGCTTTTTTTGTTTCTTCCTGAACAAGGGGTGTTAATACACTGTAACCTGAAGTGGAAACAACGTTTCTTAATAACGAGTAATCATCACTTTCAACATTATTATAAATAGGAATAGAAGATAATATCGGTTCGTATTTTATTTCTTGTACCTTAGTAATCATATTAGAGTCGAGTTTACTTGTAAAAAATAGAATATCAAAAACAATCAAAAAAGTGATTAAATACTCTTTGTATTTAAATTTTGTTAAAAGAATTATCAGTGTTGATACGAATAAAAAAGCCCAAATTATACTAATTGATAAATCCTCTAGAACAGCCTTCTTAAAAATATACAAAATATCTTTATTTAAGAAGATCGGAATAAAGGCAATTAAAAGTAAAATTAAAATTACTTTAAGAAATTTTTTAGATTGCAGAATAAAGCTATTACTCGAGTAGTATTCGGCTATTAAAATGCAAAATAAGAACGAAACGGCAAATTCAGATCTAACCCAGTATCTAAATAGTGAAAATGGGGGTAAAAGTAAGAAGTTAGATAATAAAAAAAAACAAATAGTCAAAATACTTAATACCTTAATCTTAGTTAGTTTGGTAGCTAAAAAGGCATAGATAGATATGAAAATTATGGAAATACCTATATACAAAGAATGCTCATTTTTTCGATAAAGTGCGTCTATCTGCTCAATGTAAAAATTTTCAATACCATAACTAAATGGGTAAATTGTTTGAATCAAGAGGTACATATCAAAATTTCCAGTTCCCGAAATATCAACTACAGCTCTCTGGCTATTTATGTATATTTGATAAAAAGTATAAATTGAAGGTAACGATACAAGAGTTGTGAGAACAAAAAAAGAAATTAGAAAAGGCTTTATAGTTGATAAATCACTGTACAGACCAAAATAAATCAATTGAATAGCAAGAACTATTAACACTGACTGAAGAGAACCTAACGTGATACAAAAATAGTAAATAAAGCTAAGTAGAATAGGAATTTTATAATTTACTCTTTTACAATACAGGTCTGTTAGGTAAATAATTAAAGGTAGTAAATAAAAAGTCAAAATTATATTGAAGTGTTGTTGATGAATTAACATCATAAAGGAAAAAAAGTACAACAAATTTATAGGCAAAAAGAAGATAACTTTGTCTAATTTAGGTTTTAGGAGT
>Ga0247834_1000911_pt1 | contig 53870 bp, 42 predicted proteins | sample LaCruzMarch2015__8_FD_187118 | JGI IMG/M metagenome (GOLD analysis project Ga0247834, IMG submission 187118) | Freshwater microbial communities from meromictic Lake La Cruz, Castile-La Mancha, Spain - LaCruzMarch2015_12m | ecosystem: Environmental > Aquatic > Freshwater > Lake | place: Spain...
GCTCATAGGAGATTGGTTTTGTTGTGTGGTAACACAAAATTCTTTCTCCTATTCTTTTTTCCAAAATATCAAACAACTTTTTCCTTTTTCTCAGCTAGAAAAAGTGTACGCCTAGAAATCCCTAAACAAGCCAGCAAAGTTGTCCTACCAAACATTTACTAATTTTTGTAATTTTGCACCTCATCCGAATGATGAGCAGCAACGCTTTGCAATATATGAGCAGAAAAATCGAAATCCTGGCCCCGGCCAAAAATCTATACCAAGGCATGGCCGCTGTCAATGCTGGCGCAGATGCCGTGTACATTGGGGCGCCGTTGTTTGGTGCCCGCACCAATGCCACCAACTCAGTGGAGGACATTGCTGAGTTGGTCAAGTACGCACACTTGTTCAAAGCGAAAGTATTGGTGACCCTCAATACCATTTTGTACGAAAACGAACTGGAAGCTTGTCGGCAACTCATCTGGGAGCTGTACAACATCGGTGTGGACGCCATCATTGTTCAGGACATGGGCATTCTGGAAATGGAACTTCCGCCCATCGCCATTCACGCCAGCACCCAGGCCAACAACCGGGATGCTGGCCATGTGAAATTTCTGGGCGATGCGGGCATCAAACGGGTGGTATTGGCCCGGGAACTGAACCTGGATCAGGTGCAGGAAATCCACGAAGCCTCGGACGTAGAACTGGAATTTTTTGTTACTGGTGCGCTGTGTGTATCCTTCAGCGGCAATTGCTACATGAGCATTGCCAACGGCGAACGTTCTGCCAATCGCGGCTCTTGCGCTCAAAACTGCCGCCTGCCTTACCAATTGATCGATGGCAAAGGCAATACGCTCATCGAAAACAGCCACCTCCTGTCCATCAAAGACCTGGATTTGAGCAATGAACTGCCCAATCTGATCAAAGCGGGCATTTCTTCCTTTAAAATTGAAGGCCGCTTGAAAGACATTGTTTACGTCAAAAACAACACGTCTTACCTGCGCAAAAAACTGGATGCCTTCCTGGAAGCCAATGCCGATCAATACCAAAAGGCTTCTTCAGGGCGGACTTTCTACAATTTTGAACCGGAATTAGACCGCAGCTTCAACCGGGGCTATACCGATTATTTTGCCAACCACCGCCACGCCTCAATCGGCTCCTGGGATAGCCCCAAGTCCAAAGGCCAGTACATTGGCAAATTGCTGGAAACAAAAGCAAACGGCTACCTGATCGAAAACCACGAGTTGCTCAACAATGGGGATGGCCTGAATTTTATCAATGAACAAGGCGAAGCCGACGGTCTGCAAGTCAACATCATCGTGAATGACATTGTGGTGCCCAATGTGTTGAAATCCTTGCCCATCGGTACCCCAATATACCGCAACCACGATGCCGAATTCAATCGATTGCTGGAAAATGAAAACAGCGCAGTGCGGAAAATCGGTGTCAAAATGCGTTTCAGCGAAACGGAAACGGGTTTCCAGCTACAGGTGGTAGACGAGGATGGCCACGAAAACATCGCCAGCTTTGATACCCCCAAGGAACTCGCCAAAACCGCCGAAGGCCTTATCGACAACATCAAAAAAAACCTGGCTAAAACCGGGAATACCCCCTTCATTGCAGATGAGGTAGAGGTAGATTTTTCGCAAAACTGGTTTTTGCCCAATTCAAAAGTCAACGAAATTCGTAGAGTTGCCTTGGAACAATTGGCCGCCATTCGCATCCGAGATTACCAACGGGAAGAGCATCAAATCGTCAAAACCGACCACCCTTATCCGGTGAAATCGCTCGATTTTACGTACAACGTATCCAATAAATTGGCTCGGGCATTTTACCAGCGCCACGGCGTCACTGACATTGAAAAAGCTTTCGAGTTGCAATGGGATCCAGGCAAATCGCGGGTAATGGTGACCAAATATTGTGTGAAATACGAATTGGGCAAATGTCCGCGCTACCAACGGGCTACCATGGGCGAAAAGCTTGCCGAACCGCTCACCTTGAAACACGGCGAAGTGGAGTACAAGTTGAAGTTCAACTGCAAGCCTTGTGAAATGGAGATTTGGGAAAAGGACGCGGAACTGGTGTTGGAAGATGACGGGATGGACTAAGGCCAAGGGTCGATTGGTTCTAGTTTTAAATCATTTTGGATTGGGCTGCGCCCAATCGTTTTTAATAACCGCGACGACGCGACGGCGCGACGATTCATTTGGCTGCGCCAAATGCGCGACGTAAAACGGAGTTTCGCAGAGTTTTTTAGAGGCACCTTCGGTGCGGAGAGGCCGCAGAGGTCTTCGTTGTTGAAGTTGGTTCGTTGCTCTAAATCAATTCCCAGCAGTATACTTGACTGAAGCAAGATTCTTTTGGAGTACGATCTCCAGCCACCGCAGGTGGCAATCTCCATAATACTAAAAAACTCCGCGAAACTCCGCGTCAACTCCGTTACTCTGCGGTTAAATGCGTAATGTGAGTTATTAAAAAACAAGCAGCGAAGCTGCTTCAACGAATAAAAATCAGAACTGCCCTGAAGAGGCCTGGTCACACCAGAATCGTAGCCTTTTTGGCAGCTTTGTTGAACCGATTGATAAAGGTACAATGCTGGCAAAAATCTTCCACCAAAACGCCATTCAAAAAACCATCTCGCATCTTGGTAAATCTTTCGCTGTTGACAATTTCGCTCAAAGCCTGTTCTTTGACGTTTCCCAAATTGATCACCGCATTTTTGTCCAAACAACAAGGGACAACCGTGCCGTCGGCATGGATGCCAATGTGATTGACCGCTCCATGGCAACGCCCTTTGGTACCCTGATGTGGCAATAAAAACGAAGGCCATTCAAAACGGGAATCAAAATGCAGGTAAAGTCTGTTCCAAATGTTTTTTGATTTGATGATGCCCAATTCGAGGTTTCTGTTGATCTCTATGTTGAAGTAGGATTCTATTTTGGTGAAAATGTCTTCATTGTCGGAGTCATTGCTTTCCTGATTCCACAATCTAAAATTGGTGTATAGGGCAGGTCTTAGCTCATGGGCCGAGGTTACAAATTCAAAGATGGGCATCAGATAAGGTTCGATGTCCCGATCGGGAAAATTGTCTTTGAACGCTTGCAAGGAGAAGTTGACCTGCCGGATACAGCTGGAGTTGATAAGGTGCTCCTTGTACTTTTTGATCAGGATTCCGTTGGTCGTTAAATCGATTTGGGTTTTGTACTTTTCGCAAATCTCCAATATCTCTGAAAACTTGGGATGTGCCAGCGGTTCTCCCATCAGGTGCAAACAGACGATTTCAGCCAGGGGCGCGACTTGTTTCAAGATGGCCTCAAATTCAACAGTGTCCATTAATTTCTTATCCTTTTCAACCACTGGGCAAAAAGAACACTGCACATTGCAGATATTGGATATTTCCAGGTAGATTTTTTTGAACATGAAGCTTTTTAATCAGAATTTCCAAAAAACCAGAACCAATCCAGCTGAGAACCGGGGCAAATTTACAACAAAGCACCGATGGTGCAATCCTGGGATTTTTTTTGATGAATTTTTGTTTACTCCCGACTGACAAGCAGGGTCGATTGGTTCTGATTTTTATTCTTTGGGGCTGTCTCAGAACGCGAGTTCGGAGACAGCACACAAATCGTCGTCGTCGCGGTTACAAAACATTAGGCGCAGCCAAATCAAAAAATCGTTGCATTTGCCAAGGAGAGGCATTTGGTACCAGGCTGCGTAATGTGAGTCAACAACGTTCAGTTACAGCTTGGATGATCCTGCTGAAATCCAAATTTACCATCCAATCGGGACTTCCACAATCGTTTTGTCCCAACCCAGGCGCATCACTGCGGCCTTGTCGTTCACTTTTTCAAAGCGGATTCCGAGATTTTCGATGACTTCTTCAGCAGCTTTTACCGGAACTTTCACCCGCAACACGTCTTTCAATTCCTGGTAGCTGTATGCGCCCCAAACATCAAGATCGGTATTGAGAATGATGGTCCATTCGTTTTGATCGGGAATGGCAAAAAGTGCGTAGGTACCCGCTTTTACCGCTTTTCCCCCCAAGGTTACATCCTGGTAAAATTTGATTTCGGTAGCTTCGTTTGCACCAACGCGCCAAACTTTCCCGAAAGAGATGAGTTTTCCAAAAATATCACGCTCTTTCTTGGCCGGGCGGCTGTAAATGACCCGCACTACGGCCTGGGCGTTCTCTCCGCCAATTTTGTCGGGTGCAAACTTGCGGTCGTGGGCAAAATCATGGGGATAATAACTTACGTCCATTGGGCTTTTGTCCAATCCCGGAAATTTTTGGGCATGCAGGTTCAGACCAAAACCCAATACCAGCAACAATAAGGAAAATCTTGACTTCATGTTTTTTTCTCAAAGATAATCGCTGTGACTAAGTCGGTATGTCGTCAAGGCAACGAATTTTAGTTGCTGCCAATTATTGGTTATTTATTGTACCAAAACCTCATTGTGCGGAAGCGCCAAATCTCGATCCAGGGTAATAAACACCACGGAATCTCCTTTTTTGCAGCTGCTCAATACTTTGCTGGCCTCAATTTCTTCGTAGATTTTGTCTGAAAACGAATACAAGGTTTTGGAGTTTCCATCGCGGATCACAATTTTGAAGCGCCGCTTGCCCTGCGGCTCTACTTTGCCATCATCGTAAAGTGAGACGGGTTGCACCGTAAATGTTCCTTTTGCATCAGCGAGCAAAGTACATTTTCCCTCGGGGCTATATTCATTGACAACCAACTTGTTGTTTAATAAAATTGCGGTGCAATTTCTGAAATCGTTGTCTTTTTGACCCAGGAGTAAAATCCCAGAACCAAGGCAAACCAGGAATAAAATTGCTTTTAAGCTTTTCATAAAATCAGGATTTGATGTGTGAAAAAGTTGGGTGATTTCTTGACTCGACAAATCTATTCCCTTGGATTGTAAAGCGCGTAAAAAGCCTGTAAAACAGTGTAACTGAAATGTAAAAGCTTACTTTTTCCTTGCTTTCACCGCAGCATAATCAAAAATCCAACCCGATTTCAGTACCAAAGTTTTTTCAATCGTCAATCCCTGTGCCTCCAGCAAACGCAAATAATCCTCGATGGCATCTTGTTGGGGGTGTAGTACATCGCCCGGGATCAGCCGGAATACCCAGCGGAAGAAGCGGTGGCGGTGTACGTCAATGGTCAATACCAGCGTTCCCTGAGGTTTCAGGGCCTGAATCAATTTGCGGAGCGCCAAGTCCAAATCGGCCACATGGTTGATGGCGTTGAGGCAAAATACTTGATCGTAGTGGTCGGTGGCCTCCAACTGTTCCAGCATCAACTCCTGAAACCGGACATGGGGAAATTGAGCTTGCGAAAAACCAGGGAGTTGGCTTTCATATTTCGACAACAAAGGATCAAGCGCATCTACAGTTTGCGCGTTCAAAATGGTGAATATTCCAGCTGGCCCACAGCCTGCCTCCAAAATCCGCTCTTCCGGAACCAGTTGTAGCTCCAACAAGCCAAGCAGCTTTTGCCAATGGCGTTGTTTGGCCTTTACATACTCCTCCCAGTCCAATTTCTGCAAGTACCGTTGCCACCAGCGCAACTCCAGAAACTGCGCAAATCGCCAGCGCCAGGAATAAGTTTTATTTTCCAAAAGAAGTCGTAATTTTAGGGTTCTATGGTCTTATAGGCTTAGGGCATTTGTGTTCCATCATTGCATGGCGACCAATAGCGCTAAAACCCCAGGACCTTAAAACTTACAATAAAGATGCGTTTTCCAATTGGTACAAAGGTAAAATTTATTCATACTGGCGACGAAGGTACAGTGGTTTCTTTGATTGATGCTGAAACGGTCAATGTGCGACTCACCGGCGAGGACATGGAAATTCCGGTCAATCTTGAGAACATCGTGCATGCCGATCAATACGTTGCCACTGCAAAACCGCTTAAAGGCAAACCCAAGTCCGCTCAATCACACCTGCCTCCGCCGCCACCAAAGTACACACCTCCTGCGGTAGGCGTTCCGGTCAAAGCCAGCAATGCCCAGTATGCCATCATCAAAAGCATGGGCGTACAATTGGCGTTTGACCCCATTTACAAAGAAGACGGCTCTCCTGAAAAATACCTGATCTACGTGATCAACGACACCCGCATGGATGTGGTGTACAATTTTACGTTGACGCTGAACAAAAGATCTGCGATAGAGCACAGCAGTAAACTGAATGGGCTGCATTACGAACGCATTGGCGAACTTTGGTTTGATCAACTGAACGATGGACCCTCCGTGCAGATGGAATGCTGGCGTTTGTTGACCGATGGTGGAGGTAAAAAACTGGCCAAAGAACTGAACATCAAGCCCAAAACGTTTTTTACCAAAATTCTCACCGCGCCATTCCTGGATCGACCCGTGCATCATTTTCGGATGTTTGAAAAGCATGAACTGGAATTTGCCGAGGAAAAAGAGCAGGGTGCAGAAGACCTGAAATCATATACCGAGCGCAACATCCAGCCACATGCCAAAATCATTCACCACCAAAGCGATACCAAACACGAGGTGAAACAATTGGCAGAATTCAATCCAGAATTGGATTTGCACGTTGAAAACCTGGTCACAGACCAACGCAAACTCAACCACGCCGACATCCTGAACCTGCAAATTCGCCATTTTGAAACTTACCTCGACAAGGCAGTCAGAATAGGAGTGGAACGGGTTTTCATTATCCACGGAGTAGGGGAGGGGAAGTTAAAAAATGCCATCGCAACGATTCTCCTTCAGCATCCTCATGTCAAAACCTTCAAAAACGAGTACCATCCGCGCTATGGGTATGGCGCTACTGAGGTTGAGTTTTCATAAGGAACTGCGCAAAATCCTGGAGTGAATTGAATCGATGATCGATGCGCAGGCCATTGCTTACCGCTTGTGCAATTTGGTCTACTTCATCCATTTTGCCTTCAATGAGCACCGTGGCCATGCCCAGGTTTTGCCCAAACTCAATGTCAGAAAGGGAGTCGCCTACCATGACCGAGCGGTGAAAATCAATGTCGGGAAACTCTGCCTTGGCTTGCCAGGCCATGCCACTGGCAGGTTTGCGGCAATTGTTTGGGACACTGGCCAGGTCAGGGCAATGATAAACTCCGTCAATTCTGCCCCTTGCGTTGACAATTTCAGTTGCCATGTTTTCATGGATGTGCTGCAATTGTTCCGGGCTCATTTTGCCTTTGCCAATGCCTTGCTGGTTGGTAACGACCACTATTCGCTGGAAATGCTTCGCAAAAAATGCCAATGCGTCCAGGGTGCCGGGAGTGAAATGAAAGTCCTCCCAGTGGGCGATGTAATCACCGGGGATGCGCTCGTTGATGACGCCGTCGCGGTCGAGGAAGAGGGTATAGTGTGGGTAGGACATTGGGTTATTCTTCTTCTTGCGAAGGGATGCCATCATCAGTTGCTTCTATTTGGATAGATTCAACAATAGATTTTAGGCTAGAATCTGAAACAGAATCGAACTCTGATTTGTCGTAAATGGTTAAAAGATAGACTTTGTTTGTACCTTCAAAACTAGAGGCTTTGTACACAAAATGAATAGTTCTAGCGCCTCCACTTTTTCCTTTATTTTTACTTTTGATCGCGAGCCTTACTTTGTAAACGTTATCCATTAATAAAGTGCCAAATTCTGGATTTTCTTCAAGTTGCTCAAGCAGGCTTCCTAATTCAGCTTTGAGTGAAGGGTATTTTTTCAAAAGCTTTTTGGCATCCTTTTGAAAATCGGGGGTAAGGATAACACTATAGTTCATTTAGAAACTGCTTTAAAGTTACCACAGGTAATTCACCTTTTTCGATGGCTTGGACATCCTGGAATGCTTTTTTTAATTTCAGCTTTAACGCTTCAAATTCCAGAACGATCTTGATTTCTTTCCAAACCTCAATTGGAATTACAACTCCTGTTTGCTTACCCGTTTCATCAGTCAGGTAATTTACTGTTAGAGCATCAATTGAAAAAGTAGTAGCAGTCATCGGCGATTGTTTGCATTGCAAAGTTAGGGAATTTATACAAATCCCACAAGGGGCGATTTCCATCACTCATTCAATCCCCAATCGTACTCCAGGTAGCTTACTTTGGCTTTGGCGCTCACTTTTGTGGTGGCGTATTTGTTCAAAAAATCAATCAGTTTGCCAAAATCTGCTGCGTACCAGTCAAAGATTTTCGAGACCTCGGCCTTTTTCTCACTCAGCTTGTTGAACGCTGGATTGTTGATGAATTTTTTGGCCTGGGCATCCAGATTGCTGTTGAGATTGGCGGCAGTCCAGGCTGCGTTCAACAGGGGTGGACAGGATTTGGCGGCACAATTGACGGCAAAATGGATGCGGGCATCTTTGAATTGCGGGCGCAGGATGTCGTTCTCGATGTTGTTCAAGGTATACGTTTTGCTACCGATTTTGATCCACTTTTGATCCCAGGGTTTGCCTGCATGCAATTTGGTGATGCTGCTGGTGGGGTAATTGTCTACAATCAACTTGATGGTAAAGGCATTGTAGGCATTGATCCAAAACGCCATTTGCTCGGCCTTGCTCCAGGATTCCTCAGGTGCGTTGGTACTCAGGGTTTTTAGGTAGTCTTCCAGTTTGGATTTTTCGGCTTTGATCCCTTTGTAATTGACTTGGCCAGTAGCAGAGACATGCTTTTTCAGCAGTGCATCCCAGGTTTCGTGGCTGGGAGGAGTGGCCAAAAGCGAGTGGAAAGTGCAGAACACCATTACAAAAAGCACAAAACAGAATCGGAAAGCAGGATGCATAGCTGTTTTTTGAACAGTAACGATTAAGTGAGGCGTTTGGTTGCTCTGGAGCGAAGGTTAAGTCTTGAATAATTTGCTTTATGGAAAGTAACAACCCGGTCAAACTAAGCAACAGTCTTCCCGGGGTGTGTCATTACCTCCAAATAAACCCTGGAAGCCGCATTCCGCGTAAAACTTTGTTGAGTAGCAAGAGCGCCGTATACTTCATTTTGCGCAAAAAACTTTTGGGTAGAGGGAGATCTGGTGCAAAACTTAGATTACCTGTTTGCAATTCAAATGGTGGATCGATTTTTTTCTTTTCAAGCACTACAATTCCATGATAGAAAGCAACCGAGGCCACGGAAGTGGTGAGTGAATCTGGTTTGAATCCTTTTTGAGTTGATTGCCAGGCATGGATGGAATCAACAAATCCTTCGGCGTACTCAATGAAAGTTCCCCTACGCTTGAAACCTCCGCCGTATTCCAACCAATAGGAAGTCATGGTATCTTCACAGAGGTAAATGCCATTTGCTTTCACTTTTTCAAACAAAAACTGAAACGAAGCGATCTGTTGGCGCATTGTATGGCCACCATCGTCTATGAGAATATCTATGTCTGGAATCTGATTCTTTACTTCTTGCAAAAAAATCGGATCAGATTGAGAACCGATGAAGATGTGAATGTTTTCTTCTTCCAACTCTTTACATCGCGGATTGATATCGATGCCATAGATTTTGGCTTTATCTCCAAAGTAGCTTTTCCACATTTGAAGGGAACCACCATGGAAAACACCTATTTCCAAAATAACCACTTCTTTGTTGCGGTATTCAGCGAAGTAACGTTCGTAAACATCAAAGTAGTTTTGCCATTTGTTGATCAAACGGCCCGTGTTTCCAGTAAAATACTGTTCTAATTGTTGCATTGTGTAGAAATATTGTTTTATTGCTTGATGGGAGATTTTAAGCCCAGTGAGCCCAATCCTCCTTCCAACATCTTGACCAAATCGGGCGCCCATCTCCAGTACAACAATGGAATAAGATACCCCAACAACAAGATCATCCCGCCGATCAAACCATCGATGATTGGATACCCCATGCTAGGCAAAAAATAATGAACGCCAATACAGCATAAGGCAGAACCGATCAAGGGCAGCATTGGCTTTGAAAATGGGAGCATCCTGAATTTAATCCAGAGGAAAATTACCTTGATAAAATTAAAGGTAACAATAAAACCCACAGATGCCATTGCAGGGCCAAATACTCCATACTTGCGGATAAAGGAATAGTTAAGCAAAATATTGCCAAGACTCAGCACCAAAATCAAAATCATATTGAACCGGTAGTATCTGGAAATGCCAATGATGAGGTCATTAGGCCCAGTAAGCATGTCCACCAGTTTGGCAAATGCTAATATCATCGCAATCTTTCGAGCAGTTAACAAATCGGCAGGATTTTTGGTCAGCATAAAAACATCGTCTGCAACCAGTACCAGACCGAGATACAGGAACAAACCAACCGCGATTAAATTCAAGGCAATTTTGTGGTAATGTTCCTTAATTTTATCCATCTCTCCTTTCTCAAAAAAATCACTGATCAAAGGGGCAGAGATGTTCATTACCGACTTTGCTGGCATGTCGATGGTCATCGCAATGGTCAAGGCAAATGAAAAAATCCCAACAGATTTCATGCTCAAAATCGTTCCAAGCATGCTTTGATCGATCCGGTAAGCCATTTGAGTGCCTACCACCCCCAGAAGCCCGAAGAGACCATAAGTGACCATTTCCCGCAAAGTTGAGCCCCGGTATATTTGCCATTGAGGCTTAAAAGACAAATGACCAAGCCATTTGAGGTAAATCAACAATCCGGTAACTGAAACTGCCACCATTGCCAAAGCAGCATAGACAATTCCCATAGAGTGGATAAACCCTTGATAAGCCAAAAGAAACGTAATGGGTATCCAGAGTTTTGGTAAGAAGTTCAGAATAATTCCAGGGATTACGATGCGGCGGTAGTTGGCGATGTAGTAATTCAGCAAATTTTGCAATGCCAAGAGACCCACCAATATTGGAATGAAATGGAAGAAAAGATCAATGTTCTTGGAATCTTTGGCATTCATTTGCTTTACGAGGCCAAGTGCAAAATCGGAAAACAACCAAAAAAGACCAGAAAAAAAAACAATGCCCAAACTCAGGTGCAGCAATGCATAGACAAAAAGCCCATTACCGGATTGATTGTCAGTTTTTAATCTTGAAAAATAACGCAGCACTATCACCTGGATTCCCATACTCGCCAAAGGCTCAAAAAGTGTACCCGTAGCGATAACAAACATGATCAAGCCATAAAGTGCAGCGTCTTTCGGGTATAAAAAGAGGGTGCTCAGCACACCAATGCCTACACCTAAAAAATTGACAATCGTAAGTTTGGTTCCTTGCCGACCAATTACCCCCATTCTTTTTTTTCACAAAGATGCAGATTAATTTTTATGTTTTCCCAAATGAGCAGCTTTGGACGAGACATCGGGGTACAAATTTTCTCTTTAAATTTATTTAGTACATTTGCGCCAATAAAAAGTCCTTTTTCCTTTTTAACACCCAAACAGCATCCAGAGATGACAGCACCCGCAAGTCAATTAAAAAAACTAGCGATAAAATTCAGAAACCTGATTTATTGGCTCATCAATTACCAGCTTTATCCGGGAATGTACTTTCGGGAAATATACCGTGTACGGACGTTTCACGGGCAAACTCCAGGAATTGGTCGATTTCAGGGCAAGCCATTTCATTTCACCGATGGACTGGGTTTTTTAGGCTGCATCAAAGAGTTATTTAAAGAAGAATGCTACTTTTTTGAATCCAAAAATGAAGCACCCTATATCATTGATTGTGGGGCTTACATTGGCCTGAGCGTATATTATTTCAAAACCCTTTTCCCAAACGCCAGCGTGTTGGCTTTTGAAGCAGATCCTGCCACTTTTGAAGTGTTGAGTAAAAACATTGCAGGCCAGCAGCTCAGCAAGGTAGAAGTATTCAATAAAGCTATTTGGGACAAGGAAACCGAGCTGACTTTTTTTGCAGGTAATTCCATGTCTGGTTCATTGGTTGTAGACGCACTCAATAAACAGAACCCCATCAAAGTAAAAACTGCGCGGCTAAAAGATTTTTTGAATCGACCCATCGATTTTCTGAAACTGGACATTGAAGGTGCTGAAGTAGAAGTGCTCAGAGACATTCGCGATGATCTGACTCAGGTAGAGCGCATCTTTTTTGAATACCACAGCATCGCTGGAAAAGACCAGGCTTTAGGTGAATTATTAGAAATCCTGACCCAAGCTGGGTTTAGGTATTACATCCAAGAGGCCAAGAACTATGCCAAGCGGCCCTTTATGGGATTGGCTAAAGAAGGTTATGATTTACAACTCAATATTTTTGCAATGCGCTAAAACAGCTGAGGATGATTTCTATCGTGGTTTGCCACCGATCAAAACCCTTTTTGCAGCAGTTTGAACTAAGCCTGGCCAATACCATTGGGGTTGAATATGAATTGATAGTAATCGATAACGCTCAAGGAGCTTACGGCATTTGTCAAGCTTACAATTTGGGTGGAGATCAAGCAAAATATGATGTGTTGTGCTTTGTTCATGAAGACATCCTGTTCCATACACCCAACTGGGGGTTAAATTTGATACAGCACTTTGCAAACCCTAGCGTTGGCGCAGTAGGCGTAGCTGGGAGTAAAATTTTTGGCCGTAAATGGTTCACTTTTGGCGGAAAACATGGATTTGGAAAAATCAACATCCTGCAACATACCAAAACAGGCGAAGCGGTTAAATTGGAAAAAACTGATCCAGACGTTAGATCGGGAGAAGTTGTATCATTGGATGGTGTTTTCATCGCGTGCAGGAAAAGTGTTTTTAACAAACTGCGCTTTGATGAAATCAATTTGCAGCATTTCCATTGCTATGACATGGATTTTTCGCTGCGGGTAAGTCAGCAGTATCAAGTTTTGGTAGCGTATGATATTTTACTGGAACATATTTCTTCCGCCAATTATGATACCCGGTTTTTTCAGGAATTTGATCAACATTTTATGCCCAAATGGAGCAAGCAATTGCCCATTTATACTAAAGATTTTGAGCTTAAAAATTTGCCCAAGGCAGAGTGGTACTTGTTTCAAACCTACGCCAGAACCCCCATGATGCAAGGTGAAATGCTACGGCTGTTGAAAGAAAGCCTCCAATTGTTCTATTTCTATCCACAATTGATTTTGGCACTGAAGATTTGGGCCTTGATTTTGTTTCTCCGGCCATTGGAGTGGTTTCAAAAGCGTTTTCAATCGATTTCACATGATTGATCCTTCGGCAGTTCAGCACAAAATCATCGTGGTAACGGTAACCTATGGCGATCGGTGGCACCACCTGGCACAAGTTATACCGGCGGTATTTCAGCAGCAGATTGTTGAGGCATTGGTGATTGTTGACAACGCATCGAGTTATGATTTACAGGCAAAAATCAGCGCAACTTTCCCAACACATCTAGACGATATCATTGTTCTAACTCAGCATGAAAATACAGGTTCTTCCGGTGGGTTTTCACTGGGAATAAAAAAAGCGTACGAACTTCAGGCCGATTTCATCTATGTTATTGATGATGACAATCTTCCCGAAGATGAGGCCGTGTTGCTTTTGTACCACACCTGGAATCAATTGAATTGTACAGAGCCTTCAGCTTTACTTTCGTTCCGTTACCGCAATTTACCCAATTTACAAAAAGCAGCACATGGGGAAGAAATTCGCTATTTCCATGATAAACCCAATAGTTTTTTGGGATTTAGTATAGGCAGTCTATTGAAAAAATACAAAAAAAAAGCAGCAAAATCAATTGGCCAATCAACAGCTCTTTTGCCTCAAGTCAAGATTCAGCAAGCACCCTATGGCGGATTGTTTTTACCAAAAGGGACTATTGAACACATTGGGTTTCCGAATGAACAACTGTACCTCTACGCAGATGACACCGAATACACTTATCGCATCATCCAGCAAGGCGGTGAAATTTTGATGATTACTGCCAGCAAATTGTGTGATTTAGAAACCTCGTGGTGGAGCGACGCCAATACATTGAAAAAGAAATGGTCGGTTCCTTTGTTAGAAGAAGGTGGATTTAAGGCTTATTACAGCACACGCAATTTGACCTGGTTTTTGTGGCGAAACCTGAGCCCCAATCCTGTTTTATTCTTCCTCAATGGATTTATTTATCTCGGTTTTTTGTTCCTGATGGCTTTGGTTTCACAAAAGCTTCATGCGTATTCAATCATTTTACTGGCCGTGAAAGATGGAATTTCAGGAAAATTGGGCAAGAACCCCAAAATGGAGAAAAGGGTATGAAAATGCACTTTACTTTTTTTGGGCTACTAGTACATACCCAAGCGGAAATCTTGCGTTGGTTTTTTGACGTAACTTTCTACCCATTCTTGAATTAGTGATCAGATTGGCAAAAACTGTAAATCCTTTGGAAAATGCTTTGCTTTTCCCTAAACCTTTGTTGATCAGATCAAATAATACATCAAGATACCCCCCATAAGCCTTCAGCTCCACCACCTCCAATTGATTGTCGGCACACATTTTCCTCAAGGCAAACTCGGTATACCGGTAGTAATCGTGTGGCGTTTCGTGCAACCAGTAGAAAAAAGGCACCATTAACATGAGGTTTCCACCCGGTTTGAGGACGCGGGCTGTTTCCTGCATAAAAGCAAAAGGGTCGGCGATATGTTCCAATACGTCGGTGCAAAGGATGCTGTCAAACGCATTGTCTGCCAAAGGAAAGGGCAGGTTTAAATCGGCAACCACATCCAGGTGAGGGTTGGCGTGCAGGGAATTACCCCAATCGATGCAAATGTTTTCAGTCACCTTATCTTTGTATACACCATAAAAAGGAACCATTCCAGCCCCTAAATCCAGCAACTTTCCCTGAGCATATTGTCGGATGGTTTCAACATATAGATCGATGTATACCGATAAAATAAACAATGAACCAGGGTAAACATGGCCAGCATTGGGCTTCCATTGTCCTGGATTTTTTCCAGGAATGAATTTTGAAGGTTGCCAGATTTCCACTTGTTGCATATGGTGTAGATTAAAGAAGGGGCAAAATACGGATTATTCTTACTTTTGTGCCCTTATCTAACACTACATGAAGCCTAATATTGCCATTGTTACCCCGTTGCAGCCTACCTATTCCGAAACCTTTTTAAAGGCGCATCTGGAACGCTTACCCTTCCACGTTCACCACTTTTACGGCTTGCCCAAAATGGGCTACCATCCCATTTATGACGGAGCAGGTAAACCGCTTTCAAGTGACCAGAAGTGGATCAACTATCTAGAAACGGGCATTGATACCCTATTGGGCGAAACAGGTTGGGGCTATACCCTGCGCAAAAAAGCCATGGTGAAATATTTCAAAGATCACCAAATAGCAGCTGTACTTGCCGAATATGGACCTACTGGAACCTATCTGATGGATGCTTGCGCTGAAACAAAAATTCCTTTGCTGGTCCACTACCACGGTCGAGATGCTTACCATTACAAAACCTTGCAAAGATTTGGGCTGAAATACCGTAAGATGTTTGCTTTCGCAAAAACGATATTGCCTGTTTCAACCGATATGCAGCAACAATTGATAAATCTTGGCGCACATGAAGACCAACTGGTTCTTAACCCTTATGGCCCCAATCCCAATTATTTTAGTTTCAAAGACATTGCCTCGAATCCACCTCTTTTTTTGACAGTAGGGCGGTTTACTGCAAAAAAAGCGCCACACCATACCATTCGTGCTTTTGCTAAGGTTGTAGAAAAAGTTCCTCATGCTCAAATGCTGATGCTCGGAGATGGAGAGTTATGGGAAGAAAGCAAACACTTGGCAAAGGAATTGGGAGTTTATGAACATATTGATTTTGCAGGACCTTGCACTCCAGAACATATTGCTGCTGCTCACCATCAGGTTCGTGCTTTTGTTCAACATTCAGTGCGGGCAACAGATGGGGATTCAGAAGGTACTCCCGTAGCCATCCTCGAAGCCATGCGCTCCGGCCTCCCCGTTGTTTCTACCCGCCATGCGGGCATCAAAGATGTGGTACTCGAAGGCAAAACCGGTTTTCTGGTAGATGAAGGGGATTGGGAAGGCATGGCAGCGGCCATGCTTGCACTAGCCAACAATCCGAGTTTAGCTGCTGAAATGGGCAGGGCAGGCCACGACAGAGTAGAAGCCCATTACACCATGGAGCAACACATTCAGCGTTTGGCTGATGCCATCCAAAAAGCCATTGAGGAGAAAAAATAAATCAACGGATCAAAACCAAAGTACCTGAATCAACTTTGGGGGTCTTTTTGGTCTCTTCACTCAACTCATACTGCAAAACGTACAAGTAAGTAGCTTGGGGGGCGCTTTGGCCTTTGAACGTCCCATCCCACCCTTGATCGGCAGATGTACTTTCAAAGACCATTGCACCGAAACGGTCAAAAACCTTCAGATTAAATTGGGTCAAGGAACAGGAGGTTCCAGGAATTGCTTTGAAAATGTCGTTCTGCGTGTCTCCATTAGGGCTGAAAGCAGTTGGAACATAAATTTCACAAGCACAAGTGTTAGTGTTTTCAGTGTGTAGGTTCTCGGGAGCTGTACCTGTTTGAACAAAAAAATACAAAACAGACAAAAAAGAAAAAAAGGTCGTCTTCGTTTTCATGGGATGATGTGGCATTATTCGCAGTGCAATAATACACCTTATCCAATTGCATGCAAATTTAAATTAAGTGTATTTCGCAAATGTGTATTCTCGTTTACCGTATGGAGAGGTTCGGGCTGTGAACGGTGCTTCGGCTCCGCTCGGTTGCTGAGCGTAGCCGAAGCACCGAGCGGAGTCGAAGCACCGAGCGGAGTCGAAGCACCGAGCGTAGTCGAAGCACCGAGCGTAGCCGAGGCACCGAAGCAAACTTTTCAACTAAATCCCCTAACTTGCCACCCCATACAACTGTCTATGAAAAAATTCCTGCTTATCACTTATTACTGGCCGCCCGCAGGTGGTGGCGGGGTAATGCGTTGGGTCAAAATGACCAAATACATCCGTCAATTTGGCTGGGAACCAGTCATCTATACCCCATCAAATGGCGAAACCGCCGCTTTTGACGAAAGTCTCGCCAAAGAAGTCGCACCTGATTTGCAGGTAGTCAAAACGCCTATTTGGGAACCCTATCAGCTCTACAAGCAGTTTTTAGGGCGTAAAAAAGAAGACAAAATCTACTCTGGCTTCATCAACGAAGGCAAAAAAGAATCCCTGGCCCAAAAAATATCGGTCTTCATTCGGGGCAATTTTTTTATTCCCGATGCCCGGATGTTCTGGATCAAGCCCTCGATCAAGTACCTGAGCAAGTACCTGCAAGAGCACCCTGTTGATGCCATTGTATCTACCGGCCCACCCCACAGCATGCACCTCATCGCCGAGGGCGTGCACCAGGCTACGGGCATTCCCTGGATTGCCGATTTTCGGGATCCCTGGACCAATATAGATTTTTACAAAGACCTGCAACTCACTTCCTGGGCAGATGCACGCCACAAAAAACTGGAGCAAAAAGTACTGCGCAACGCTTCGCGCATTGTGGCAGCGTCCTGGCGCTCCCGCGATGAGTTTATCGAACTTTGTGGGCGCTCCGATATCGAGGTGATTCCGAATGGCTTTGACGATGCTGATTTTGCCCATTCTACGGCGGCTACTTTGGATACCGACTTTTCGATTGCCCACATCGGCTCCATGAACAAAGACCGCAATCCGGACGTATTCTGGCAAGCGGTACAAGCCGCACTTGCAGCGTCAAGCGCTTTGCAACAGAAACTTAAAATCCGTCTGGTTGGTCCAACCGATTTTTCAGTGCGCGAATCGGTCACCAAATACGGACTGGAGCAATACACGGAATTCATCGATTTTGTGCCGCACGATGCCGCCGTCCAATACCTGCAACAATCACAGGTCTTATTGCTGCTGATCAACAATACGCCCAATGCCCGTACCATCATCCCGGGCAAACTGTATGAATACCTGGGGTCAGGCCGGCCCCTGCTGGCCATTGGCCACGCCGATAGTGATTCGGCCAAAGTGATCGGACTAACCAAGGGCGGCGCGTTGCACAATTATGAGGATGTGGAAGGGCTTAAAGCAACCATCCTTGCTTTTTTTGCCGCTTTTGAAGCTGGTAAATTGAATGGAAGTGCCGAAGGCATTCAGCAATTTACACGCCGGCACCTGGCAGGTGAGTTTGCAAATTTGATGGGGCAATTGAGCAAAAGCACAAAATAAATTTGTGGGATTTGCCTTTAAATGTTATGTTTACAATTATTCAGTCGTAAACATAAACCAATGAAAAACCTTTATTTGACCCTGCTGCTTGCCTGGCTAAGCATCAATTTGTACGCTCAAAACCAGATCGTACTCAATGCCGACCTCGGCAAGCACACCATCAGCAAGCACATTTACGGCCATTTTTCCGAACACCTGGGGCGTTGCATCTACGATGGCATTTACGTGGGGGAAAACAACCCCAAAATACCCACGGTAGACGGAGTGCGCAAAGACGTGATCGACGCTTTGATCAAACTCAAAATACCCAACCTGCGCTGGCCAGGTGGTTGTTTTGCGGATACTTACCACTGGAAAGATGGCATTGGCCCACTCGCCAATCGGCCCACCATTGTCAACACCTGGTGGGGGAATGTAACCGAAAACAACAGTTTTGGTACCCACGATTTTTTGAATTTGTGTGAAAAACTAGGCACCGAACCCTACCTGTCCGGCAATGTGGGCAGTGGAACGGTGCAGGAATTGTCTGATTGGGTGCAGTACACCAACTTTGACGGGATTAGCCCCATGTCCAAGCTCCGCAAGGAAAATGGCCGCGAAAAACCCTGGAAAGTCCGTTTCTGGGGGCTGGGCAATGAAGCCTGGGGCTGTGGTGGCAACATGAAGCCAGAATACTACGCCAACATTTACCGCCAATACGCTACTTTCATGAACTCCTCCTGGGGGAATGAGCAAATTTACAAAATTGCCTCTGGTGCCAGCGATGGGGATTACAACTGGACGGAAGTGTTGATGCGGGACATTCCACACAATATGCTCAGCGCGGTTGCCCTGCACCATTATTCCGTCATTGACTGGAATAAAAAGGGGCCGTCTACCACTTTTTCGGAAGACCAGTACTTTACCACCATGCAGCGTGCCTACCAAATGGAAGAGCTGGTTACCCGGCACAGCAACATCATGGACAAGTATGATCCCAACAAACGTGTAGATTTGATCGTGGATGAATGGGGCGGCTGGTACGACGTGGAACCCGGCACCAATGGCGCATTTTTGTATCAGCAAAATACCATGCGCGATGCCATGCTGGCAGGCATGACCCTGAACATTTTTCAAAACCACTGTGATCGCGTGAAAATGGCCAACCTGGCTCAAATCGTCAATGTATTGCAAGCGGTTATCCTCACCAAGGATGAAAAAATGCTGTTGACCCCAACTTACCATGTAATGGAGATGTACAATGTGCACCAGGACGCCACCATGTTGCCCCTCAACATCCAGACCAACCTATACAAGTTGGACAATAAGCAGTTGCCTGCCGTATCCTGCTCTGCTTCCCGGAACAAGGAGGGCGTCACCCACATTTCATTGACCAACATCCACGCCCGCGACGCGCAAGAAATCACCATCGATCTGCGGGGTGCAAAATATGCCAGCGTCAATGGCCGCATGCTGACCGCCGCAACCTTACAAGATTACAATTCTTTTGAAGCACCTGAAAAAATCAAGCCTGCAGCCTTCAACGGTGCAACTTTGAGCAACAACCAATTGAAAGTGAAAGTACCGCCGTTTTCAGTAGTGGTATTGGCGTTGAAATAATTGATTTTAGCGCGTCAGGGTTACTCCGCCGTAGCGCACATGCTCTCGTCCATCTGCCAGTAGAAGGGTTGCCACGTAGGTATACAACCCTTCTGCGGCAGGTTGGGCACGACTGGAGCCATCCCAAAAAGCATCTGCATCACCTGGGGGCACATCCCGAACCGACCAAACCAATCCGCCCCATCTATCGAACACATTGAAGGCCACAATGCGTTGCAGTTCTGCTCCGCCAAAAAAACCAAAACGATCGTTTTTGCCATCGTAATTGGGGCTGAATCCAGTGGGGAAATAAATCTTGTAAAAATCGAGCTGCAACAAAACAGTACTGTCGCAACCTATCGCTGAACTCAAATGAGAAAGGTATTGCCCCGGAGTACCGTATAGGCTGCTGCCAATTTTGTACTGTTCCCCCTCCAATATTCGAGCTTGTACTGTATCCTGAAGTTGATCTTCAATTTCCAGGGTCAAATGCACGATGCTGTCACAATTGTGGATGGTTTTGAAGGTATCCAGGTATTCTCCTGCGCTGGACAACCGCTGTTGACGGAATTTATAAACCGCCCCCGGACAAATTTTTACCGTAGCATAGCCTGTACTTTGGGGCAATTGGTGAAAATAAGGCAGGGCAAGTCGGCAACCATCGCGCCCGGTAATGCGGGTTTGGTATTTGCCTTCTCCGTATTTTACTTGTAAGGTCGGTTTGGTTTCACCGATCAGCGCAATGCCTTCTTTGTACCATTGGTAGGCATAATCGTTGATGATGGGTATCTCCAACTCAAACTGGTCTGTACAAGGAAATCCTTTTGGGCTGATTTGGAAATCAAAGTTGCGCTGCTCGTCCAATACCAGGTTATCAAAAAAATAATAGGGGTTGGTGGCTGGAGCAGAAGGCTCGCAATCCGGGCCAATCACCATCGCATTGATGTCTTCTTTGGGCGTAACGTTGATTTCCTTGAGCAGCCATTGCTTGTCGCCACTGATGAAAACCCGCCCCAATTCAACCCAGCCCGGGCCATTCACTGGGCATCCAAACTGGGTATTGCCCTTGCCAAAGGGAAGTTCTTCGCAATTTTTTGCCCCATAAAATACAATGTTGGTTGGTGGGGAATTTTCAACGTCAGTAAAGCCAACCCAAAACTTGAATTTGTAGGCAACCCCAGCCTTGAGTGGACCCAAAAGGCAGGCACCAGCGTATTCTTTCCAGTTGGAATCGGGCATTTGTCCAAAGCGACCATTGCGAAACCCCACCACTGCTTCTCCATCTGGAAAGGGCAGGGGAGGAGGCAGGTTAGGCCAACCCATCCAGCCACAGGTATGCAAATAATCGGTAGTTGGAGCAGAAGCTTGTATCCAGGTTATGGCGCAATTGAGCTGGCTCTGGCTCTGCGGACAGCAGTTCATCTCTTCAAAAGAAGGATTGGGAATCAGCGATTTGGGCTCGATCAGGATACAGTCGCAATCAGGATCATTGAGGTCGATCAATCCATCTCCATCGTCATCGCGGGCATTGTCACAAATTTCATCAATTTTGAACATTTGGGGTAAAACGGGAGAAAACCCCAGCAAGTGTTGTACTGACAATAAAATCAAGAAAATAGATCCTGATCGTTTTTTCATACTTTAGCTTTTTATCGCATAAATGCTGTGCAAGAGTACTGTTAATCAATACAGTGAAATGTTTCTTGAGGTTGGCTGCACCGAAGTGATTTTTATCAAATCGATTGAAAAATCAATGTTTTGTGAGCTCATCCAAATATATCCAGTATTTGCTTAAATTAGTCGCTTTAAAGAACGAACTACAAGTACATGACCGAAATGCCTTTCACCTACCGTGCGGATGCTTTTAAAGTAGCCATCGACTGCATCGTTTTTGGATTTGACCAAAATGAACTCAAACTTCTATTGATTCACCGGAACTTTGAACCTGCCCAGGGCAGTTGGTCATTAATGGGTGGCTTTTTGAGCAACAATGAAAGTTTAAGCAACGGCGCCAAGCGCATTTTGGATCAGTTGACTGGATTGCAAGACGTTTACCTGGAGCAAGTGTACGTTTTTGGCGATGTTGATCGTGATCCCGTTGAGCGGGTACTCTCGGTTTGTTTTTATGCCTTGATCAAAATCGAAGATTACGACGAGGCCTTGGGCAATAGCCACGATGCCCATTGGTTTCCGGTACACCAAAGACCTGAACTCGTTTTTGATCATGAACAAATGGTCGAAGCTGCACTCAATCGACTGCGCAGAAGGGCTGGATACCAACCGATTGGATTTGAATTGTTGCCCGAAAAATTCACGATGATGCAATTGCTTAACCTCTACGAAGCCATTTACGAGCGTGGATTTGATGTAGGTAATTTCAGCAAAAAAATACTCTCCCTCGGGATTTTGGTCAAAAAGAATGAGAAACTGCGCGGAGAATCCAAAAAGGGCTCGTACCTGTATTCCTTCGATCAGGCCAGCTACGACAATGTAAAAGAGAAAGGATTCAGGATCATAGGTTAGTAATTTTTCTGCATTACCAACCTATGATCCTGAACTATAGCACATTACCAGAATTTGACGTAAATCGCGGTAATGATCAAAAGCGTAGTTACAATCATCACCAAAATACCAGGTGATACCTTGAACATCGCTGTATCCAATTCGAATGCTTTTGGATTGATTTTAGGTCCAAACAAGCTCATCACCACCATCAGCAGTACCGTAAATCCAAAGGCCAGACCCATACAGATCAGGAAGGGAATCTCGAAACCACCGTTTCCATCCGGGTAAGCAGTATAGAGGAATGTATGATTGCCCAATACCTCTGGCGCGTACTCATTGAAGAATACCGACAACACAAAGCCTACCAATACCCCGGCTACCGCTGCGGCACCAGTGGTGCGTTTCCAGAACATACCCAGGATGAAGATGGCAAATACGCCCGGACTGATAAAGCCGGTATATTTTTGGATAAAGGTAAAACCACCCGCTCCTCCAATGCCCAAGAGGTCATTCCAGGTCAGCATAATCGCCAAAATCATCGATGCCACAATCGTCAAGCGGCCCACCCAAACCAGCTTGCGGTCGTCGGCTTCTTTGTCGATGTATTTGCGGTAAATGTCCAGTGTGAAAATAGTGGAAATACTGTTGGCTTTGCCCGCCAATGAAGCTACAATTGCTGCCGTAAGCGCAGCCATCGACAAACCTTTCAAACCCGTAGGCAAGAACGTCAGGATGGCTGAATAGGCGTTGTCGGCCAGGAATTTCCCACCTGGTGCCATTTGCTCCTGCAATGCCCCGTTTTGGTACAACACATAAGCGGCAATACCCGGCAACATCACAATAATCGGCATCATCAACTTCAAAAATCCGGCAAACAGGATACCCGTGCGGGCCGTATTGAGGTCTGCACCCAAAGCCCTTTGGGTAATGTATTGGTTGCAACCCCAGTAGTTGAGGTTCACAATCCATTGACCCGCTGCGTACATGGCGATACCCGGCAACAGCAAGTATTTGTTGATGTATTCTTGTGAAGAGTCGACAGTAGGTTTGGCCAGGATCATGTGGAAGTGATCGTCAGCTTTTTCCATCAAGAGGTTGAAACCTGAGAAAATGTTGTGGCCCATGCCAAATTTGACACTCACCATGTCCAGCGCCAGCCAGGTTGTAGCCAAGCCTCCAATGATCAGTACGAGTACTTGCAACACGTCTGTATACCCGATTACCTTCATCCCGCCAATGGTGATGACCAAGGCAAAAACAGCCAAACCCACCATAATGATGTGGAAATGGTCGCCCCCAATCAGGTTGTTGATGGCTAGTGCCCCCAAAAACAGGATGGAAGTCAGGTTGACAAAAATGTACAGAAACAACCAAAAGACGGTCATAATCATGCTCACCGTTTCATTGTAACGGGTTTTGAGAAACTGTGGCATGGTATAAATGTGGTTCTTCAGGTAAATGGGCATGAAGAACACCGCTACGATAATCAGTGCGATCGCGGCAAGCCACTCATAGGCTGCCACGGCTATCCCCACAAAAAAACCATTGCCCGACATGCCAATAAATTGTTCTGCAGAGATGTTGGACGCAATCAAGGAAGCGCCAATGGCCCACCAGGTCAGTGATCCTTCCGCCAGAAAAAAATCGGTGGTAGTGGTCTCCGCTTTCTTTTTGCGGTTGTAAACCCAGTATCCGTAACTGGCTACCAGCAGAAAATAGGCCAGAAAAACCCAGTAATCCACCATTTGAAGATTTTGCATCGATCTGAATGTTTTAGATGTTTAAAATTTCTGCGTCACACAAGAGCGCTAAAATAATAGACTTGTTGGAGTTTGGGTTAACGATGCCCAAAATAAACTTCATTCCAGCGCAATTCGTTCTTGAAATCGTACAAATTGGTTCGCTCGTTGATCAATAGGTACTCAATTCCAGCGATTTCAGCAAAATCGGCCAGGTATTCCGTACTCAGGTTTTGGCTGTAACAAGTGTGGTGCGCTCCCCCTGCCAGAATCCAGGCTGCTGCGCCAGTTTTCAAATCGGGTTTTACTTTCCAAAGCACCCGGGCTACCGGCAGGTTTGGCAGCTCTTCGGTAGGTTCAACCGCTTCAACCTCGTTGACAATGAGCCGAAAACGGTTGCCCATGTCCACAATGGAGGCATTGAGCGCAGCACCCGCCGCAACGTTGAACACCAAACGCACAGGATCAGCTTTGCCGCCAATGCCCAATGGGTGTACCTCACAACTTGGTTTTTTAGCGGCAATGGAAGGACAAATCTCCAACATGTGCGCACCCAGGACTTGCATGTTGTTGGGCTGAAAATGGTAGGTATAGTCTTCCATAAACGAGTTGCCACCCGGCAAACCCGCCGCCATGACCTTCATGGCACGCACCAGGGCTGCGGTTTTCCAGTCGCCTTCGCCCCCAAAACCATAGCCTGCTGCCATCAGGCGTTGAGATGCTATACCTGGCAATTGCGCCATGCCGTGCAAATCCTCAAAGGTATCCGTGAATCCCTTGAAATTGCCTTCCTGCAAAAATGTACGCATTCCGACTTCGATGCGCGCAGCTTCAACCAAGGAACTGCGCTGTGTACCTCCTTTTTGCAAACTTGCGGATAGCGTATAACTTGCCTCGTATTCTTCAATCAATCCATTGATCTCCCCTTCGCTCACCGCGTTGATCACCTGCACCAAATCGCCGATGCCGTGGGTATTCACGGAATAACCAAACTTGATTTCTGCTTCTACTTTGTCGCCCTCCGTGACGGCTACCTGGCGCATGTTGTCGCCAAAACGCACAAACTTGCCGCCTTGCCAATCGTTCCAGGCTGCCGCAACCCTGCTCCATACGCCCAGGCGTTCGTGTACCTCGGGATCTTGCCAATGGCCTACCACTACTTTGCGACTAAGGCGCATCCGTGCACCAATGAACCCAAATTCGCGGTCGCCATGCGCCGACTGGTTGAGGTTCATAAAATCCATATCGATGCTCGACCAGGGGATGTCCTGGTTGAACTGGGTATGCAGGTGGGCGAGGGGCTTGCGCAAAATCTTCAAGCCGTTGATCCACATTTTGGCAGGCGAAAAGGTATGCATCCAACAGATCAATCCGATACACTGCGGATTGGAGTTGGCTTCGATCACCAGTTTGGTGATTTCTTCTGGGCCTACCACGATGGGTTTGAATACAATCTTGACAGGCAAGTGCGCCGATGCGTCCAATGCTTTGGCAATGGTTTCGGCATTGTGTGCGACCTGTTTGAGGGTTTCTGGTCCGTACAAATGTTGACTACCGGTGACGAACCAGGCTTCGAGTTGGTTGAGTTGAATCATATTTTGGATATTGGGGCGGCCCGAAGGGTTATTGTCCATAATAGGCGCCTGTTCCGTGTTTGCGTTGATAATGTTTTTGAATCAATGCCTCCTTTAAGCGGGGCACATCGGGACGAATGGTGACGCTGAGGTAGGCCATGCGGGCTACTTCCTCCAGCACCGCACTGTTGTACACTGCTTTCTCCACGGTTTTGCCCCAGGTAAACGGCGCATGATTTCCCACCAGGATCATTTCCACCTCTTCATAGCTGTAACTGCGGCGTTTGAAATCATTGATGATCTGAAATCCCGTTTCATACTCATAATTGCCCTGGATCATGGCATCATCCATAGGCGGTGCGCAGGGTACATCTACGGTGAGGTGATCAGCGTGGGTAGTGCCCAGAATGGGAATGTCCAACTGGGTTTGTGCCCAGGCAGTGGCATAAGTAGAATGGGTGTGCACGATGCCGCCGATTTTGTCCCAATCCTTGTACAACACCGCGTGGGTTTTGGTATCTGAAGAAGGGCGCTTGTTGCCTTCGACCACATTGGCATCAAAGTCGAGGATCACGATGTCATCGACACGCAAGGTTGCATAAGGCACCCCACTGGGTTTGATGGCAAAAACGCCCGCCGCCCGATCCACCACGCTGGCATTGCCAAAAGTGAAAAGCACCAACCCCAATTGGGGCAACTGCATATTGGCTTCGTAACAGGCTTCTTTGAGGTGTTGATAAGGACTGATCATGCTGTTTCTATTTTCTATTTGCCTTCTACAAAATCTCCAAATTTCCCATACGCTGCGTACAACTTTTCGAACTGTAGGGCATTCTCAGGGATTGGTTGGTAAATTTTGTCAAAACCACTGCCCATCGCCTTGCTCGCGCTGGCCACATCCGGGTAAATGCCCCCTGCGACTGCGGCATACATGGCTGCACCCAGGGCTGGAGCTTGTTCCGAGCGGGCAATTTTGATGGGTCGATTTAGCACATCTGCCAGCGTTTGCATCGCAAACTCCGACTTTTTGGCTACCCCACCCATCCCCACTACGGCTTTGATGGGAATGCCTTCTGACTCAAAACGATCGACAATTTTTTTGGACCCAAAACAAATGGCTTCCACCAGCGCCTTAAAAATAGCCGGAGCATCCGAGCCCATGTTTAGGCCCATAATTGCCCCTTTCAGGCTTTGATCTGCATCGGGGGTACGGCGTCCATTGACCCAATCGAGGGCGATGATGCCGGTTTGGGCTACCGGAATAGCTGCGGCAGCAGCACTGAGTTCAGCGATGAGTTGGTCTTCGAGCTCTTCCAGTAAGGCAGTTTTGGTGGACTCATCCAATAGCGCGGTTTTGGGCAGGAGCTGCTGCATGGGCCAGGCTAGCACTTGTTTGAACCAGGCCAGCAAATCGCCAAAAGCAGATTGGCCTGCTTCCAGTCCCATCATGCCCGGTACGATAGAGCCGTCCACTTGGCCACAAATGCCGCGCACCAGTTTGCCTTGTACCTCGTCGAGTGGTGCTACCAACATGTCACAAGTTGAAGTCCCCATGACTTTGACCAAGGTATAGGCTTCTGCTTCGCCGCCCACTGCACCAGCATGCGCATCAAAAGTGCCTACACTGATCACTACGCCTTCATGCAAACCCAGGCGTTGAGCCCATTCGGAGCACAGTTTTCCGGCAACTTGATCAGCAGTGTAGGTATCCGTATAAAGTCGATTGCGCAATCCGGCTAGTTTGGGTTCCAGATGGGTCAAAAACTCTTCGGAAGGCAAGCCACCCCAGGATTCATGCCACATGGCCTTGTGGCCTGCTGCACATCTACTGCGCTTGGTGCTCAAAGCATCCGTTCCTCCAATCAAGAGGTGGGTAATCCAATCGCAATGCTCCATCCAGGAATGGGCAGCCTGGTTTATCGCCTCATCGCTGCGTACCGTGTGCATGATTTTTGCCCAAAACCATTCCGAAGAATAAATGCCGCCTTCGTACATGGTGTAATCGATGCCGCCCCAGGTGCGAGACTTGAGGTTGATTTCAGCAGCTTCAGCAATGGCAGTATGGTCTTTCCAGAGGATGAACATGCCATTGGGGTTTTCAGCAAAATCGGGCAGCAAGGCCAAGGGTGTACCACTTTGGTCAACTGCCACTGGGGTGGAGCCTGTGGTGTCCACGGTAATGGCAACTACAGCATGCGGATCAAAATCCGGCAGTTTGGCCAGGGTATGCTTGATGGCGTCTTCCAGGCTTTCGATATAATCGAGTGGATGTTGGCGAAATTGATTTTGAGCAGGCTGACAGTACAGTCCTTTTTTCCAACGGGGGTAATAACTGACCGCGCTGGCCAGTTCCGCACCATTGGCTGTATCCACCAGAACAGCCCGTACAGAATCGGTACCAAAGTCTGCTCCGAGTACGTATTGTTTCATCTCTAATTCCTTTTGGACTTGCGATAATAAAAGTGAAAGTAACAATTGTAGTTTCAAATACCAATACCGTTGCTTTTTTTTCCAAAGAAAGATCAATTTTAGGGTTCGAATTGGTACTGGATAAATTAAATCAATCCCCTTAGCTTTGCACCGCAAATTGAAGACATGACTACTTACAAAATCAAAGAAATATTTTATACCCTGCAAGGGGAAGGCGCCCAATCGGGTCGTCCGGCAGTGTTTTGTCGTTTTTCGGGTTGCAACCTCTGGTCGGGGCGCGAAGAAGACCGCGCTAAAGCTATCTGCCAGTTTTGTGATACAGACTTTTGGGGCATGGATGGCGAAAATGGAGGCAAATACAACGCTGAGGAATTGGCCAACCTGGTGATCAGCCTGTGGCCTGATCCTAAAGTGGGGAAACCTTATGTGGTGTGTACCGGTGGTGAACCCCTTCTTCAATTGGATGAACCCCTAATAGAAGCCTTTCACCAGCGAGGCTTGGAGGTGGCGGTTGAAACCAATGGTACGATTGCAGCGCCAGCAGGATTGGACTGGATCTGCATGAGTCCCAAAGCCAATACCGAAATCCTGATTCAAACCGGTCATGAACTCAAACTTGTGTACCCCCAGGCCGGAGCTGAACCAGAGCGCTTTGAAGGTTTCCATTTTGATCACTTCTACCTCCAACCGATGGATGGCGTAGATGCACAGCACCATACGCGCTTGACTTTGGAGTATTGCTTGCGGCATCCAAAATGGAGTTTGAGCTTGCAGACGCACAAGATATTGGGGATTGCGTAAGCGCTAGAAAATAGTTTGTTTCCTGCGATTTTAGGTGATGTAAGTTTGAGGCAATAAAACAAAATTTGGGCAAGAAACTAAAAAAAATCATCATCTTTATCGCCAAAATAGTGGGGCAAAATGTAACACTTATTTTTTTATCGCCCCAAAGTCAGTCAAATACGGCAGCTATGAAAAAAATACTCATCCTCAATGGGCCCAACTTGAATTTATTGGGAAAACGTGAACCCGAAATTTATGGCAGTCAAACTTTTGAAGACTACTTGCTCTTGTTGAGGAAGGCATTCCCTGAAGTTTCGATTGAGTATTTTCAGAGCAACCACGAAGGCAGCATGGTGGATAAAATCCATGAGGTCGGTTTTGATACTGAATACTTAGGCGTCGTACTCAACGCCGGAGCCTATACGCATACCTCCATTGCGTTGCACGATGCCATTGCTGGCGTGAAAACCCCGGTGGTAGAAGTCCACATCTCCAATGTTCATGCCCGCGAGCATTTTCGGCACCATTCCTACATTTCGCCCAAAGCCGCAGGCATTATTGTGGGGTGTGGCTTGATGGGGTATGATTTGGCGGTTCAGTTTTTGTTGAAGCGGTGAGGGATTTACGTGATTGATTTTCACGCAAATTCAACGTAGATTTTTCTGCGTTGCTAATTACAAAAATATCTAAATTAGTGCATTTTTAACCTTCCAGGGCAATTGCAGGGTTTTGACCTCTATTGCTTTGGGAAACCAGATCGCAAATGGAAGCTTACGGCGCAATACTCAACATTGTTATGCCCATTTTTGTCCTACTTTTTTTGATAGAAAAAGTGGTTGAATGGTACCGAGGTGCCCACGTCATCCGAGGTTTGGACAGTGTATCCAGTTTTTCTTCCGGGATCACCAATGTGGTTAAAGATGTACTGGGCATTGGGGTGAGCATCATCACTTATCAATGGCTGTTGCAGCGCGTAGCCCTGGTTCATCTGCCTGGCAATTCGATCTGGGCGTTCCTTGTTGGGTTTGTAGTGGTTGATTTTCAAGGTTATTGGGTGCATCGCTGGGAGCATGAGATCAACTTCTTGTGGAACCGCCACATCATTCACCACAGCAGCGAGGAGTTCAATTTATCCTGTGCTTTGCGGCAATCCATTTCTTCTTTTGTCAATTACTTCGCAATTTTACTTTTACCTGCGGCGCTTTTGGGTGTCCCCGTTGAAGTTGTGGCAGTGATCGGCCCTTTGCATTTGTTTTTGCAATACTGGTACCATACCCAGCTCATTGGTAAAATGGGATTTCTGGAATACTTTATGGTCACGCCTTCGCACCACCGCGTGCACCACGCCATCAATCCGGAATACCTGGACAAAAACTACGGACAAGTATTCATTCTCTGGGATCGATGGTTTGGCACTTTTCAGGAAGAATTGCCTGCTTCTCCTCCGGTGTTTGGCGTAACTCGCCCAGTGCGCACCTGGAACCCCATCAAGATCAATTTCCAACACATTTGGCTGCTCATTCAGGATGCCTGGCACACCCGCAATTGGGGAGATAAGTTCAGGATTTGGTTTAAACCTACGGGTTGGCGCCCCGCCGATGTGATCGAGCAATATCCGGTGGAATACATCAAGGATGTGTACCATTTTGACAAATACGATACACCAGCCTCTTCAGCGTTGATTGCCTGGAGTTGGATACAGATGTTTTTCAATTATTTCCTATTGGTGTATTTCTTTGCCAATTTGGCCAACATCGGCTCTCCTGGGATCTTTTACTACGGCGGATTCCTGTTTTTGGCCATATTTGCCTACACCGAATTGATGGATCGCAATCCATACGCGGTGTATTTTGAAGCCCTCAAATCAGCCTTGGGTGTGTACCTGATCTACCAGTCAGGAGGCGATTGGTTTGGGGCCAATCAGCATTGGGGTGTCTGGGTGGTATACCTTGTTGGTGCTTATTTTGTGCTATCGGTACTGATGACTGTGCTTTTTGTGGAGCGGGAAATCAAGCCAATACAAGTTTGATGCACTCGATCTCCAGGGTTAATGGATTTTTCCACGCAACCTGGCTATGCAATTCTCTAGAGACCGGTATTGGTGGTAGCCTGCTTTCCAGATGTGGCCTTTGTTGCGGGTTGCACTTTTGGGGTCTTTGTCGAGGCCACTGTCGTACCATTCTCCGTTTTTGTGGTCGATCAAATAGGTATCGATATAGGCCCATTGCTTTTTGAACTTTGCATCATAATTCAACGGATCAAGCGGATAAAGATCTGCCATGATGAGCAGTGTATTTAGTGCTTCGGCCTGCGTCCACCAATTTTTGGAGTCTTGGGTTACTGTGATTTTGTTTCCATCGGTTTTGAAGCAATAGCCTTCGTCGTAAAAGCCGCCTACCGCATCATCCCAGCCCAGGGTCAGGCATTGATCGGTCATTTTTTTAGCGATGCGCCAGGTGGCGGTATCGTGCTTGATGCCAGCGATGTGCGAAGCTTCCATCAGCAAATATGCTGTTTCGATGTCATGTCCCCAGGATACATGATCCAGATTGTGGTGGCGCAGGATACTGGCACGACTGGAGTCGCGAAAAGACACCGGAGTCCAGTCCGGTTGAAAAAACAGGATCAGGTTCCCTTTTTCGTTTACGATTTTGTCCCGAATCAGGAAGAGCATTTCTTCGAGGCGGGCTTTGACAACAGGATCTGGCCAGATTTGGTACAATTCCGTAAACGCTTCCAAAAGATGGATGGAGCTATTTTGGTCTTTGTAGCCCAATTCAGCAGTGGAAGGTGTGGTAGGTAACCTGTTTTGGTGCACACCTCTATTGCTCAGGTGCTGGTAATAGCCTTTATAAACCGGATCATGGCTGTACTGCTCCAACCATTGAAAGGATTCTTTGGCCAAGGCCAGTGCTGCGGGGTCTTTGCTGCTCAGGTAATAAGCCGATACGGCATATAAGCCAAAAGCGTTTCCATATGCCGTTTTGGAAGAGTCCCGTGGTACGCCAGCGCGATCTACCTGCCAAAAGAACCCACCGTGGGTCTTGTCCCACATTTTGTCTTTTAGAAAAACAAAGCCATGCTGGGCAAAGTCGCGGTATTTTTTTTGTTCGGCAGGCCAATGCTCTGCGGCTTTGGAATTGTTCCAAAGATGCCGGGCTTGCGAGACGATCATTTTATCCTGATTGCCAACGGGCTTGAAATTGGCATCGAATGTAGAGAGGTATCCTCCATATTCCAGATCGATGGCCGCAGGATACCAAGTGTCGACCAGATTGGTTTTGAGTCGATTTTCGAGTGTGTCTGCCAAGGCCAGCCGCTCTGGAGAGGTGACGACCTCAGGCGTTTTGCATTGAACCAGAAAGAGGGCCAAAGCGAGGAGTGCAAATAGATGTTGGACGCGCATGAGCAGAGTTGTTGTTTGTTACTAACGCAGAAAAATCAACTTTCTGATTTTGGGTTTTAAACAGGAAGTCGAACGGTTCATTTCAAGTGAGCTTCCTATTCAAAACCCTCTAAAAAGATCGGGAAGTAATTTTTTGCGTCAAACTTACTCGTAAGATAAGCAGAAGTTTTTTATCTCCCTCCTTTCCAAAGGGTCGAAGTTTTTCCTATATTGGCATGTACAATTGACCATAGGGGCGATAAAAAAATAAGTGATCATTTTGCCAGAGGATAAGATAAGTAAACGTTTCATTTCAAGTGTCTTATCTAATCCTCTGGCTCAGGAAAAATGATCACTTATTTTTGCCCCACTACATAGTTCGATCCAGGTTTTTAAACATCAATCCTACACTACATGGAATCCTTCAACATCAATCGCAGACATTTCCTGAAAGGTGCAGCCTCAACGCTTGCGCTCAACAGCCTGGGCTTATACGGAATCGATTTGATCAACCCGCTGGCTCCTTTGCGGGTAGGACTAATTGGCGCAGGTTGGTACGGCAAAAGTGATTTGTTTCGCTTGATCCAGGTGGTGCCAGTGGAGGTAATCGCCCTTTGTGATGTAGACAAAAATATGTTGAATGCAGCAGCCAAGCTGGTTGGTCAACGCCAAAAATCGGGTAAAACGCCGAAGCTATATGGCGACTACCGCAAGATGCTGGCCGAAAATCAGCTGGACATCGTTTTGATAGGCACACCCGATCATTGGCATGCCCTGCAAGCCATCGAAGCAATTAAAGCTGGCGCCAACGTGTATGTGCAAAAGCCCATTAGTGTGGATGTAATGGAAGGAGAAGCGATGGTTGCAGCCGCCCGCAAATACAATCGGGTGGTACAAGTGGGTACCCAGCGCAAAAGCACGCCTCACCTCATCGATGCCAAAAAAAATATTGTAGATGCTGGCCTGTTGGGCAAAGTGTCACACGTAGAAATGTGTTGCTACTACCACATGCGCAACAACGGCAATCCACCGGTTGAAACTGTTCCAGATTTTTTTGACTACGAAATGTGGACTGGCCCGGCGCCCATGCGCCCTTACGATGGATTGCCCCACCTACGCTGGTGGCGTACGTTTATGGAATATGGCAACGGCATCATGGGGGACATGTGCGTACACATGTTTGATACTGTCCGCTGGATGCTTCATTTGGGCTGGCCCAAATCCATCGAATCGACTGGAGGAATTTACGTGCAAAAAGAAGGCAAATCCAATATTGCCGATACGCAGACGGCTATTTTTAAGTACGACGAATTGAATTGCGTATGGCAGCACCGCAGTTGGGGTACACCTTCAAACCCAGATTACCCTTGGTCATTTACTATTTATGGCGAAAAGGGAACACTCATTGCCAGTACCATGCGCTATGATTTTGTTCCGGTAGGTGATGGGCAAAAAATCCACATGGATGTGGTGTACGAAAAAGAAAAATACCCCGAAGACCTGACCGAAGAACGCATTGAATTGAATGCTGCCCCCGCAACCCGTTTGCACATGCTCAATTTCCTGGAAGCCATCGACAAAAAAAGCCGGCCAGTGGCCGATATTGAGGAAGGGCATATCTCTACCGCCAGTTGTATTTTGGCCAATATATCCATGCAAACTGGTCGGGAACTGGTATATGATCCAAGCAAACGACAAATCATCGGCGACAAAGAAGCCAATGCCTTGCTCCAGCGCCCTTACCGCAAACCCTGGGTTCACCCAAATCCAGAAAAGGTGTAAACCGAAAGAACTCAGGTGACAAAAAGCAGCGTAGTTTTTTTTAAAAAAAATTCAGTTTTAGTAAATCCAATCAAACCATCTCCTTCGTACCTACTTTGACAGAAGTTTATTACCCCTGACAAATTACACCTTCTTGGAGTGTGTTTGTCTGAATTAACCAGAAAGAACCATGACTCGGGATGATTTCATTGCGGTTGAATTCAGGTAACCTGATTCAACCCTTTATTGGCAGCTAAATTCAAAGCAATCCTTTCTTATCCCCCCTTTGATTTAGTGTTTGTATCAGTGCAATTAACGCTTGTAACTGAAAGCCAAGGCTATGTCCGGGCGAACCAAAAAAACGCGTATTCATCATTTTTTAACCATAACCTATTATGCGACGTTATTCCATCTTATCCCTACTCTTCGTACTGGCGTCGGGTTTTGCCATGGCTTCCAGCCACCGCGAGGCACCCTTGATTGCCAACGATCCACTGGCGGATAATACGGATGTGTATGCTTTCCGGAGTCCGGACAAGCCAAACACCATCACGATTATTGCCAACTACATTCCAGCGGAACTGCCACATGGTGGGCCAAACTACAACACGTTTGGCGAAAACATCCGCTACGAAATCCACATCGATAATGATGCCTCCAAACCAGGCGACGAGATCGTGTACCGCTTTACCTTCAAGCGCGTGAACGAGGATCCCACCACCTTTTTCAACATTCGTTTGGGTAAACAAAACCTCAAAACCACCTACACGATGGAACGCAGCATCGATGGTGGAAAAACTTTCCAGATTGTACTTAACAATGGTTACGTGCCTCCAGTCAACATTGGTCCACGTTCCATCAGCGGCGCAGCTGGATTGAACACAACTTATGCTTCCCTGATGCAGAAAGGGATTCAGAACAGCAGCAGCGGTGAAACGGTGTTTTGTGGCCCGGTAGATGATCCATTCTTTGTGGATTTGGGGGGCGTGTTTGACCTGGGCAATTTGCCTCGCCAAAATGGTCAGAAAGTACGCGATGGTATTGGCCGCTACAATGTACACAGCATCGCCATTCAAGTACCCATTGCAGCTTTGCTCAAAGCAGGTGCTCCTGCCGAGCCTCGCAACATTTTGGATGCGGATTACGTGATTGGGGTTTGGGCTTCCGCCAGCCGCCGTACCCTGCGCACCCTTAAAGTGGATGGCAGTGCCCCTACTGAAGAAGGAGATTGGGTTCAGGTTTCTCGCCTGGGAATGCCACTGACCAACGAAGCAGTGATTCCGATTGGTTTGAAGGATTATTGGAACTCCATTACGCCTTACGACGAGTTGGCTGATGTTGTTTTGGACGAGTATTTCTACAATCCAGAACTCGCTCTATATATGGATGATTCACGTTTTGGCGGAGCTGTTCCTGCGTTTAAAAAACTGCGTATTCAGCGTAAGTCTTTGGGAGCATTTGATTTCGGCTACGGCAAAGACGGTCTTTTTGGCTTGAAAGGCAATCCAGCCCTGGCAGGTACTGCCCTGGACGACAAGATTTTTGGCACGCTGTTGTTGCCTGGCCCTGGTAAAGCACGCTCAGTTGACCTTTGGCCTATTTTTCACACGGGAGCGCCCAACCTTGCACCTTACCAATTGGCTACGGGCAAAAATGGCAACCCATTGGCCGCTGGCAAACCATTCATCAACAACTTCCTGCCCAATGGAGGTGATATGTTGCGCCTGAACATGGCCGTGCCCATTACCAGTCGCAGCAGTGCTGATTTCAATGCTTTGGGCTTGGTACAAGCTGCGGTATTGGGACTTACCGATCCTGCTTACAACAAATCTGCCGCATTGCAATTCATCCCCAATATGGATGGCTTCCCCAATGGTCGCCGCTTGGAAGATGACGTAACCCGCATCGAATTGCAGGCTGTTTCCGGCGTAGTGCTTGCCGCTATAGGCTTATGGTACGACGATTTCAAAACCGGAGGCAGCCCAGTCACGCAGCAATTGTTGAATGTCCTGACTTACAGCACCGGCGTAGATCAGAACGACAAGGCATTCCAAACTTCCTTTCCCTACGTAGCAACCCCTTGGGCAGGAACCGAAACCAATTAATACCGCCCCAACCCACGACTTCAGTCGTGGGAGGCACATGCATCTCCACCCCACGAATTCATTCGTGGGAGAGGCCATATCATCACCTCACGAATTTATTCGTGAAATCATCACCCACGAATCCATTTCGTGCGATAAAACACAACCATGAAAAACTTTTTTAAATCCATATTCTGTTTATCCCTGCTGGCCATCAGCGTCTCGCTGTTTGCCTCCAGCCACCGGGAAGCCCCGCTGATTGCGGACGATCCTTTGGCGGATAACACCGATTTGTACGCCTTCCGTAGTCCGGATAATCCCAGTACGATCACCATCATCGCCAACTACGTGCCATTGCAATTGCCACAAGGTGGCCCCAATTACTACAACTTTGGCGAAAACGTGCGTTATGAAATCCACATTGACAACAATGCGGCCATTCCTGGCGACGAAATCACTTACCGCTTTACCTTCAAATTGGTGAATGAAGACCCGACTACCTTCTTCAATATCCGCCTGGGTAAGCAAAACTTGAAAGCTACTTACACACTGGAGCGCAGCATCGATGGCGGGAAAAGCTTCCAGGTGCTTGTGAAAAATGGCATCGTACCACCAAATAACGTTGGATCTCGTTCCATCGGCAGCGCGGTAGGCTTGAATGCTCGTTATTCTGACCTGGTTGAAGATGCCATTACCAAAACGTCTACTGGTGAAAAGGTCTTTTGCGGTCCTGCCGATGATCCTTTCTTTGTAGACCTAGGTGGAATTTTTGACCTCGGTGATGCCCCACGTCAAGGCGCTAAGGCCCGTGATGGCGTAAAATGCTTCAACGTAAGCACCATTGCCATTCAAATTCCCATTAGCACGCTGCTCAAAAAAGGGTCTTTCTTTTTGCCAAAAAACATTCTTGATCCAGATTACGTAATTGGCGTTTGGGCTTCGGCCAGCCGCCCCAAATTGCGTACCCTGTCCAAAGGCAAAGAAACCCATTCTGGCGATTGGGTGCAAGTATCCCGCCTGGGCATGCCACTGACCAACGAAGCGGTTATTCCAATTGGTTTTAAAGATTATTGGAATGCAATTACCCCTTACCAGGAACTTGCGGACACCATTTTGGACAATTCATTTTACAACCCAGAGTTGGCATTGTACATGGATGATGCTTTGTTTGGCACAGCTGTACCCGCATTGAAGCAATTGCGCATCCAACGCAAATCACTCGGCTCTTTTGATTTTGGCTACGGCAAAAATGGCCTTTTTGGCTTGAAGGGGAATCCTGCGTTGAATGGAACAGCGTTGGATGATAAGGTGTTTGGTACATTGTTGCTGCCTGGCCCAGGGAAAGCTCGCTCCGTCGATCTTTGGCCGATCTTCCACACGGGTGCTCCGAACCTCCCCCCATACCAATTGGCAACGGGCAAGGGCGGAAATCCTCTGGCGCCAGGCAAGCCTTTCATCAACAACTTTTTGCCAAATGGTGGGGATATGTTGCGTTTGAATATGGCGGTACCTCCAACCCGTCGTTCAGATCCTACTTTCAGTTCATTGGGATTGGTTCAGGCAGCGGTGTTGGGTTTGACAAATCCGCGCTACAAGGGAACGCGTAGTTTGCAGTTCATTCCGAACATGGATGGCTTCCCCAATGGCCGCCGCCTGGAGGATGACGTTACCCGCATCGAATTGCAAGCAGTATCTGGTGTTGTATTGGCCGCGATTGGTTTGTGGTACGATGATTTTGACGGCAAAAATCCGGTTAGCCAAGACCTGATCGACGTGTTGTCTTATTCTACTGGGGTAGAGAAAAACGACATCGCTTTCAAAACCAACTTCCCATACGTTGCTTTGCCATGGGCAGGCGACGGCAAGTGTGGAGGCACTGAAGTCGTTTCAAACGCTACTTTGGCCGAGGTGTCTTCTAGCGAAAGTGTTTTGATCAAAACGCCACAGGTGATTGCCGCGGTTTATCCAAACCCAATCAAAGAGGACATGACTTTCAATGTCAAGTCTCAAGGTGCAAACCAAATCCAAATCGACCTGTACGATTTGAATGGCCGCAAGATCTCATCTATTGCTTCTACTACCTTGTTTGATGGTGAAAACAGCGTTCAAGCCAAGCTTCCTAATAGCCTGGCAAATGGTACTTACTTTGCCCGCATCACCGACAAAAACGGAAATGTATTGCAGAATGTAAAATTGATTAAAGTCAATTAAGCATTGAGGTTTGAGGGGTTGAGTAGCCTGAAAATGGTCTATTCAACTCCTCATATCCTTCCCTTTCCATCTTTTCAAAAAAACAAACCATGTACCGCATCTATTATCTCTTGCTTCTCCTGACCCTTCCATTTGCTTGTGCCAAGAAGCAAGCTGATCAGGGAAATTTGACCATCAAAGACATTCCTTTATTGCTGGATCGCAATGAAGCCATTCAAAATGGCAAAGAATGGTCGGATGTTCAAAGCGTTTATGGGCTTTCCCGGCAGGCATTACTGGCCAATCCAAAAGATTTGGAGGCTGCGCTAAAGCTGGTTTATGTCTTCGTCAATGAGGCCCGCATTACTGGCGAACACGGCCATTATTACCCTGCTGCACTGAAATTGTGTGATTACATCTTGGAAGATGCAGATCAGGTAAAAGACTTGAAATTTCGTACGCTTGCGGCCAAAGCAGGAGTACAACTTTCATTACACGACTTTAAGCATGCATTGAATACTGGCACCGAAGCCATGAAACTCAATCCCTACAATGCTCAAAATTATGGGGTATTGGTGGATGCCAATGTAGAATTGGGGCATTATGATGAAGCGGTAAAAATGGCCGATAAAATGGTCTCGATTCGCCCGGATTTGCGCTCATATGCCCGGGTGTCCTACCTGCGTGAAATTCACGGGGATGTAATTGGCGCCATTGAAGCCATGCACCTTGCCGTTGATGCCGGTTTTCCGGGGCAAGAACAAACTTGTTGGGCTCGCTTGACCCTCGGCAATTTGTACAAACAATATGGCCAATTGGACGAGGCCGAAGGCCAATACCGGACCATTTTGAAAGAGCGTCCTCAATATCCCTTTGCCATTGCTGCATTGGCCGATATCGCCATTGCCCGCAAACAGTATACTGAGGCTGAAGGCTTGTTGAAAGAAGCTGCGAGCATCATCCCTGAAGTGAGTTTTTATGAAAACCTTGCCAAGTTGTACAAACTGGAAGGCAAGGAAGAAGCTTGTAAAAATACGGTACAAAAAATTTGGCCCATGCTGGCCGACGATGAAGAGCATGGCCACAATATGAACCTCGAATACGCCGAAATCTACGCCAAATTGGTTGGTGATCTGAATAAAGCGCTGAAATATGCATTGAAAGAATACGAAATTCGCCCTGACAATATTGATGTCAACCGTAAACTGGCGCTTATTTACAAAGACATGGGCAATCCTGCCAAAGCAATGGAACACTTAACCAAGGCATCAAAAACCAATTCCAAGCACCCTGAGTTGAAGCAATTGGCCATAAAAGGTTGATTGATTTTGTCTACCCAACGAAAAAAGCGTCACTTCATTTTTTGAAGTGACGCTTCAATGGAGTGCTTTACTAAAATTTAATAAAACGTGTTGTATTACAGTGCAATATTTTAGGCCTTGTATTACCCAGGGGGAAAAACACTGGGGTAACTCTACTTAGAGCCAACACTCAGTATTGTACGAGGAAACCAAATAAAATTGGTACATCAATACTTGAGCTAGCCAAATGTATGGCATAGAACAAATGTATGAAAAGAGAATAAAATAGGCGAGCTAACTTTAGTTATTTGACTTAATAAAAACCCTTTCAAAAAGGTTTTTATTTTTTTAATAAATTAATAATGAGGGTTTTATGTTTAAAACTATCAATTAAAAAATTACTCATTCAATGTTCTCTAAATATATTTTAACCATCTCCGCCCGGTTTTTGACCTGTGCTTTTTTGAACAATTTGAACAAACGTTGCTTGATTGCTCCTTCAGTGGTGCTTTCTTGAGACGCGATCTCTTTGTTTCCCAATCCCTCAGAAATTTTTTTCATCAGAAAGATTTCGTCTTCAGTGTAAGGTTCTTCAGTCGATTTACTTTTTTGAGAAAAATAGTCCACTGCATTTTTTGTGATTTCCGGCCTCATTTCGAGGCTTTCCTCAATGATGTTTTTGATCGCAGGAATAAGTTTTTCAGTTGAATCGTGTTTCAGCAAATAGCCGTCCGCGCCTGCAATAATGGCATCGGCAAGTCTTCGATCTTCAAAAGCAGTGTACATCAAGAAGTGCATGTCGGGGAGTTTGAGTTTTACCTGAATCATGCCTGTGATGCCACTGATTCCCGGGAGGCTGATGTCCATTACGACCAAATCAGGTTTGAGCTCTATGATTCCTTCAACAGCATCTTCAGCGTTTAAATAACAGGCCAACAAATCAATGCTTTGCTCATTGTTGAGTACAGTTTCAAGCAATTCAAGGGTTTCTTCTTCGTCGTCTACTACAATGACTTTGGTTCTTTCAATGGATGTACTCATGACTGGTGTTCATTTGTTGGCGAAATAAAGTTTAGGATGCGTTTTTTCCAAGTAATTTTGCTTGGCAAAATCGAAATTGTAGGCGAACTCAATTGCACCAGGGTACCTTTGGTTTGAGGCAACAACTGAAATGTTCCCTTGATGTTTTTCATGCGCTTGGGCATGTTGCGCATGCCCCTTCCTTTGCGCAGGGTATCCATATTGAAACCGATCCCGTTGTCCTGGATTTCAAAAACCACAAAATTGGGCTTGAAAGAGACCCGCAGTGCTGCCTGATCTGCCTTGGAATGCTTGGCCATATTGTTGAGGGTTTCCTTGATGACCAACCAAACGTTTTGTCGGGCTTCTGCACTTATGCCTATGTCTGTTCCAACCGTTGGAAGTTCAACAACTATTTCCATTCCCACGTCTTGCATAAATTCCTCCACCTTTTCGTGCATCCAATCCAGAAATGCACCCAAGGCGAGGTACTGCTCTTCGGTTGCACGGGTGATTTCGCTCATGGAGCGGATTGCATCCTGAGAACGGGTTAATATTTTTCTAAATTGTTCTTTAAACGTTTGATCCTGAGCGGTCAGCATGGATTTTTCGCTAATGGCTTTGATGGCAGTGAGGTCTGATCCAATGCCATCGTGCAAGTCTTCCATCATCCGGTTGCGCTCTGCTTCGATCAGGTCTTGTTTGGCCATTTGAGCCTTGATCCTGAAGTTGGAGTAATACTTGAATGCCTGAAGTCCTCCCCATAGCACAATGGCTGTCATCAGAACCCAGAAAAAGATGGTTTGCTGAAACGGGGGCGCAATGTAGATGTGGTAAACCAGAGGTTCTTTGGCCCGAATTCCGGCTGCGCTTTTTGCGTGTAATTTGAGGGTATAGTGGCCAGCTGGTAGATTCGGGTAACGCACCTTGCCCTGGGCATTGTTGATTTTGATCCAATCTTTTTCAGCAGGTTCGAGGCGGTAGTACAGTTCAACGTGTTCTGGATCGGCATATTCAATACCTTGAAAGCGAAAGGAAATGGTATTGGAGCGGAAAGGCAAGTGGATTTCCCGCTTAACAATTGCTTTTTGCAAACTGTCTTTATGCTGCTTGATGGCATTGAATTCCAACAAGACAACTTTTGGTGCATCCTTTATCAATGATTCAGGAAGTGGATCAAAACTAACCAAACCGTTGCTGGTTGCAAATAGCATTTTACCGTCGTTGGTAGCCATACAAGCCTTTTGGGTAAAGGCAACATCTGGTAGACCATCCACCACGCCAAAAATACGACTTTTTTTGGTTTTGGGATCATAGCGAACCAGACCATTGTTGGTGCCCAACCACAAGCGGCCAAATTTATCTTCTAAAATACTTTGAATGGATTGATTGGTGCTTTGATCATCTGCGTCTACTGCCTTCCAGGTCAGATTTGTTGTATTGATTGCATAAAGCCCATACGAGCTGGCCGCCCAGATTTTGTTCTCTTTGGAATCTTCCACAAATCCATTGATGGAGCCTCGTATTTCAATCTTTTTCTTGATGACAAAACTGTCTTTCACCATTCGACAGGCCAGAATGTAATCCTGATTGAACGGCAAGAAGTAAGTGCCTTTTTGATCCAGGTACATGCTGTAAAAATAGGGAAACAGATGATCCAAGCCCTTGAAGGCCTTTGGTTTTTGGAAGGATGTGGATAAATCTACCAATCGCGACATTACAAACGATGCCGCTAAAGTTTGCCGATTTCGAAGTGTAGAAGTAAAGACAATTTGATTGACATTTTTTCCTAGATCAATCAAGTCATTGGTTTTGTCATTGTACACATATATTTTGGTAGCAGTGAAAAGATAAACATTGTCCTGCTTATCGGTCATAGAACTGTAAACCTCGATGCCATTGAGTAATGGGGAATGATTTGGCCTGGAAAAACCGTTAACTGGATCATAGATGACAAGACCTTGCCGGATGTCGGTAAATACAATCTTCCCTGTACTTAACTTAGCGATAGTGGTGACTTTTGATTTTACCTGACCCGTTGGCGATACCGTTAAGGGCAGGTATTCAAATTGATTGCGATTTAAATTGGCATAACGCAACCCTAAACCCGGAATAGAAAGCCAAAGATTGTTGTGAGGGTCTAAGTACATGTTGCGCCCCACTAGCTCAGAGTTTACCGGAGGATTGTAGGCGTGTAAGTACCAGGTATGAAGTAAACGGTTTTTTTTAACATGATAAGACACCAATCTCCCGTCGGGCATCCAAAACAACAACTGAGCCGGACTTAACGCGATCATATTCAGCGGAACTTCGCTAGCAGAAATGCCAAGAGGTAAAATCGCTCGCTTTGAAAGGGTTCCATCCATATTTCTGGTTACGCAATAAAGGCCTGTGGTGGTCAATACCCAAATAGAATCTGAATTCAGAATAATTGCCTTTTGAATGTTTGCCGGCTTGAAATCCAAAGCAATGGGAGGGCTGTCTTTAGCAATTGGATATGTCTGTCTTAATTTTTGTCCACCGAATGACCATTCCCATATTGTTTCCAGTTGAGCTGTTTTGCTTTTTTTGCCGATTAGATAACGAAAACCAGCGGAACGGTGAACAAGAGTATCGGAGTAAAGATGCCTTTGGGTGTCAAATGTAAAAATTGCTTTCCCTATTTTTACCCATAATTTTGAGTTGTTTTTTTCAAGATGAAATACATGGTAATCGGTGTTTACTTTTTTACCATCTCTTTCGATTTGAAAGTGGGAAAAATCATTTGAATTCGGTCGGAAGCAATTGATGGCTTCATAAGTACTGAACCAAATGTTGCCTAACTTGTCTTCAAAAAAATTACTTTGAATGTTTTGGCCAAGGATTGAATTAGGAGATTTATTAGGCTTGTAAACTTCTACATTCTGACCATCGAAACAATTAAGACCATCTAAAGAACTGATCCAGACAAAGCCACGAGAATCCTGGAAAACGAACTCATTGACAGTTTGGGATAGCTTGTTTTGACTATTGAGCTCATGATAATACAAGACTGATTGCTGAGCTGAGAGCAAAAATCGAGACCATAAAAATAGGAATATTAATATTGCGTATCGATTCAATTGGTTAAAATTCAAAAGTTACAAGTATGAGCTTTAAGCAAGGGTTGTAGCTAGTCAAAACTGTTCTAGCAAACAACCCTTGCTTATGCTTATTCTATAGGTACACATACATCAGGACAAGGGAATCCAGAAGATTGGGTCGCGCTTCCACCGCCTAGTGCTCTTTCTGCGGAGGCAACTGGGGTGCCATCAGCATCTACAGCCCAGGTAACCAAGCTGAGTAAGTCAGTCTCTTTTTTACTAGCTTTTGGTAACACTGCCAGATTGAACTTTACGCCCATAACTTCGGGATTGCTTTTACAAAAAGCCAGTATTTCTTCCAGAGCAGTTACGCTAAAATAGGCGTAATTGATGGCAGGCAGCTCACCAATAGGTGCTTTGATGTTTTGGTAAGCGTCCACCAATTCTTTGGCGGTTGTGAGATCGATAAGGTTTATTTCCTTACCGGTATACTTGTCTTCCATGATTATGAGATTTTAATAAAGTAAATGTATGTAAGTTTAAATAATGTCTGGAATAACTTTAGTTATAACTGGATTTGGAATAAATCCAGCTATAACTAAATCTTATAGTCGTCTTAAATTTCCATTAAAGTTAAACTACTTTTTCAGGATTTCCAATATTTTATCCACACTTTCTTTTAATAAAAAATAATTCAAATGGTGGCAATTGGTGTCGTAGAAAACAGGCGCAGGTTTTCGCTTGCTGGGTACGTTTTTGATGCTTTTTACGGACACCGCAATGTCGTTTGCTTCATCAAAAAATGCATTGGCTACTCCTTTGAAAATTTTATTGACCAGCCGCTTGGCTTCTTCATTGATTTTTAAGAACTCATCCAAATGCCCTGCTAAAACGTAGTAAGGAATTTTTGGGTCTTTGGATTGTTCCAGGTTTTTGAGAAAACGCCCTGAGTTGTTGTAATCCATTTGTTCCAGGCTTACGGTCAGTTTTTGGGAGCCATTCAGGATGCCCAAAATGGTGGCAAGACCAGGAATGGCCAGTCCCAGATTGAGGGCAAAGGGCAGCAAAAACAGCGCAGTATCACGGTATTTGGCTACTACTGCAAGATTGGAGCCACCGTTTGGTGTACCTGCCAAAATGAGTTTGGCCACCACTTCGTTGCCAGCAAGATGCTCGATGTAATAACGAGACACCAATCCACCCATGGAGTGGGCCAGGATGCTGAATTTTTTGTTGAATTTTCCTTTTTTATCGAGTTTGATGCCAACGTTGGCCAGGGCATCTTTGAGCTTGCCTGCGTTGGATTCGATGGTTGAATTGAGGTTTTCGTAGTCGTAAGCCAGCACCAGGTCAACCAACTTATTCTTTTGGGCCTGCTCCATGGCCGCAGTCATTTCAGAAGTATTGCCCACAATGCCGTGAACAACCAGCAAAATGTTGGTTGCGTTGGCTACTTTTTCTTTCACACCCGTATCGTGGTAGATGGGCTTTTCGCCAGTGTATTCGATCCAGCAGAGCTTGTTTTGGTTTTCAGCTCCCAGCGCAACTTTAAAAAAGCACATCTTGATGGCGCGCACCAAGCTACGGGTTTTCGTTGCTTCTTCGGGAAAAGAATGGATGGAAATCTCCACTTTGCCGTCGCTGCCAGGCCGGGCTTCGCCGATTGGAATAAAATCTTCACCATCAAAAGTGAGCGGCAAAATGTATTCGCCTTCCTGGAGCTGCACATCCAGCTCGATCTGGAGCGGGTTATTGCGCAAGGAGTCTTCATTTTCTGGGCTGATGATTTCCAGGGTATCGGGCGTAGCTACCGTCAAGTCCCGAGAAGCAGTATCCAGGGCAAGCAGGTTTTCCCAACCAAAAATTTGGGGTAGGGGAGCGGCACTGTTCAAGTCGCGGGTAGCATTGCCGGCTGCCGACAAGGCTACATTGGCCTTAAAGGTATCGTGTCCTTTGATGACGATTTTTCCGTTGCCAATGGGCACGGCATTTTTGCCAATCTCATTGGTGGCAGGGGAAAGTTTGAAAACTAGGGTTTTGCAAAACCAATCGTTGGCAGGAGGAGCTTTTTTGTCCTGATTCGGTCTGCGCAAATCCCTATCACCTGCCAGTAGATCTACACCCCTTCCTCGTTCTTTCCAGAATTCTACGGTTTCCCCCAATTTTTCCAAAGCGTCCTGTTCCAGAAGGAATTCTTCGTTGATTCGGGTGGTACTGACGATGAACTTGACAATTTCAATGCGCTCGGTTTTGCCATCTGGCAATTCAAACTCGAGGGCATTGGGCTGGTAGAATTGGTCTTGCTTGGGTATTTCATCTACTGTGAGGAAATCTCCATTGAGGGACAAGACTTCGAAAGCCCGGGAGAAATACAGTGCTTTATAGAACAATGTCGCACTGGTGGAATTTTTGAGTTCCAGGTCAATGGGCAGGATGTATTGTCCATTCAGATTTTTGTTGACCTGTACGCTGATCACTTCGGTGTTGGGGTTGGTGGGATCCAACACGCCGGTAGAAAGCACTTTTCCTGAATCGGTATTTTTGACGGTGATGCCAAAAGCGTTGCGATTGAACAGGGTATTCCGATTGTCCAATACTAGGCTTTTCTCCCAACGAGCAATGCGCTCCAGGATTTCTACAGCCAGGTCAAACACTTTTTCGTCGTCATCGCCGCCGATGCGTTTGATCAGGGTGTTGTTTTCCTGGTTGTAGATTTCCATTAGGTCTACATCCAGGTCAATGCGGTACTTGCCGCCCACTTTTCCTTCAATACATTCGAAAAAAGGAGAAAGTTGTGCCTTCCCCTGAGCTGCCAAGCTTTTGAGATAGGATTCGTAACGGGTTTTGCCTTTAGGAGTGGCCTTAAGTGCAATGGGGAAAGCTGCAGCTGGAATGCTGAGCAATTGTGCAGTATAGGAACGCTCCATGTCCAACTTCAAGTTGTTTTGGAGCGTTACGATGGAATCCTGAAAACCAACACTGCTGCTGCTGGCTTGGCCTAATTTTTTTTCTGATTGTTGATCTAAAATATCAAATAAGACTACTTTGTTCGGTTCAGTAGAAAGCCCGTGAATTGCGCCACAGTTGATAGTCCACTCGTTTCTTTCATTGGCACTGAGTAAAAAATTCTGCTGACCTTTGCGCGTGTCAGTGCCATTGTTCAAAAATGTCTGCCAGGGGTCAAAGCCTCCAATGGCTTCAAATTGGGGGTGTTGTTTTTCAACTCCACGAAACATGGATGCCTGACAACGGGTGTACAAATCTGCATAGGAAACATCGGGGTCATTGCTCAGCACTTTCAGCAGATTGAAAGAAAACATCCCCCGTTTGTTTTTTAGTTCATAAGCTTTTTCCTGACGGTCGCAGGCAGTGAGTAATATGTGGTTGGCCAAAGGCAATTGATCGCTGGTAGGGCCTTTGGGGAAATTTTTGGCAAAATAACCATCCAAATAAGAGGTATAAGGGCGGGCTGGAGTTCCTTCGGGGAAAAAAAACTGACGTACACTCGCATGGTTAACGTCGTCCAAACCACGGGTAATGGTACCCGAATGACAACAATCAAAAATAACCGAAAGGTGAGCACCCTGCTGTTGGATGTTGCATAACAAAATGCGCAATTCCTTGTCCGACAAGCAATATTTTCCTGGCAGCCCGCTATCGTAACATACCATTGATTCCTGTAAACCTGTTGGATCTAAGGATTCAAACTCAGGAGCAGCCTTCTCTTGAGTACCATGACCGCTGTAATAAACCAGTACCACATCATCTTTGCCTGCCTTGGCCAGGTGCTCGGGCCCCAGGTATTTGCAAATGTTTTGGTAAGTTGCATCGGCATTGAACAAGGTGACTTCTGGAGAAAGATCAAAGCTTTTGGCGTAAGTTGTCTTAATGAACTCCTTTATGGCGGTAACGTCGTTCTTGCAACCCTCCAATGGTGGGACTTTTGAATCGGGATGGTAGGTGTCAATGGCAATAAAAAGGGAGTAGAGCTTTTTCATTTTTTTGGGTATTATGGGGACAATGTAAAAATAGAATTTTGATAATTCGGTTCGTAAAAATAACAAGAACAATTAATTTATGCCACAAACGTGTTAAAAATTAAAAAAAAACTGTTACTTAGGCAACGCTTTCTACATATAGACTGTATTGGTCATAAAACATTCTTGAGCTCATATGGATAACCCTGAATTGCCTAACATTCTGGAAGGATGCCGATGTAAAGATCGAGCAGCCCAAAAGGAGCTGTATAGGCAGTTTTATGGCTATGCCATGTCAATATGTTTGAGGTATTGTGATTCTGAAGATGAGTCAATTGAAGTAGCCAATGATGCTTTTCTAAAAGTATTTCTCAATATTCAGCGCTATGATCCCAAAATGCCATTTAAACCCTGGTTTCGAAGGATTCTGATCAATACCGCGCTCAACCACATCAAGAAAAAACAGAAACTAAAAATAAGCACACTGATGGACACTGAATATAATATTCCAGATACCGAAGAAATCCTCGCCAGGCTGGGTTTTCAGGAGTTGATGGCGTTGGTACGGTCGCTGTCCACAGCTTATCGTACCGTATTCAATTTGTATGTATTGGATGGATTTAGCCACGAAGAAATATCCCAGGAACTGGGCATTTCGGTGGGTACCTCCAAATCGAATTTGTCCAAAGCGCGGGAACGTTTGCGTCAAATGATTTTGCAGCAAATGGAGGAGTAAATTACACTGGTTGCCATGAAGGATTTTGTAGATGATTTGTACAGGCGGGCTTCAGAAGATCCAGACATCCCTTTCAATGAGTTGGCCTGGGAGCGTATGGAACATAAATTGGCAATTGCAGAACGCAAGCGCAGAGGGATACTTTTATGGTTTTTCTTTTCATTGCTTTTTGTATTGAGTTTGGGATTGATCTGGGGGATTCAAACTCTCCCCAAAGAAAAAGAGCCAAATTCAAAGGAACATCATGCCCCGATTGCCAAGAAATCTCCACTACAGTTACCTGCTAATACGCCTTCTTCTGAAAACCTAAACGAGGAGCAGCTTAGCAATGCCAAAAAGCTTGAAAAAAAGATACCTTCTTCAAAAATCGACGTAGTTGCGTCAAAATCGACAAGAAACGCAAAAAAAAATAGCAAAAAGCAGCACTCTTTCACTCCAGATAATTTGGTGAAGACCTCTTCATCCGTGAATCGTTTCTATCAGCAGGGTTCTCAACAACTGCCTAAGCAAAACTCAACCACTACAAACATTGTAGACGCGTTCAATAACAAGCACAATGTTATTACTTCTGAGAATCTTGCTGTTTTTTCAAATTCTCCTGAAAATGAATTGATTAAAGTCGATTCACTACAGGGAAATCCCCCCAGACATACTGTTTTTTTACCGTTCGATCCTTTGGTGCAAAATTGGCCCCCAGTGCCACTTAGATCCGATTCTGTTGTTTCTGAAGAGGTATTGCCACTTGTTGAGTACCCTTTGCCGGATCTGTCCACAATTGAACCTGTAAAAACCAACAGTTGGGGGGTAGGCCTGATGGCGGGTTCAGATCTGGCGGCTGTAAATGCCAATGGCAGCACTGCTTATGGCTACAATGCAGGCATCGCAGTGGATTTTCGATTAGGCCGAAGGCTGGTCTTCCAGGCATCAGGACAGTACCTGATCAAAAACTACATTGCCGATCAGCGGGAATATGTTGCTCCCAAAGGATTTTGGCAGGCTAAAGCTTATCCCTATTCAACCGAAGGTACCTGCGATATGCTCCAATGGAACTTTGATGTACGCTACAATTTGATCGCAACGGCCAAATGGAATTCCTTCGTTTCACTGGGTTCTTCTTCCTGGACAATTATGAAGGAACAGTATGAATTTTATTACAAAACCTATACCCACGGCCAGGTCAATGAATGGACGGGTACCCAAGACAAGAATTACTGGTTTGCATTAGCGCAATTTGGAGTGGGGGTTGAACATACCATTCGCCCGGGTTTGAGCTTACAACTCAATTGGTTTGGTCAAAGACCTTTCCAAGGGGTTGGTAATGGCAATGTGAAAATTTATTCCAGTGGCTTGAGCATTATGGTGCACAAGCAATTGGGAAAGATAGGGAGGTAGGGCTTGGATTATTGATTGGCTGCCATACATGAAAAAAATGGTCGTTGAACGGCCGCAAGGGCCGTCTCTACAGGTCTTTCATGGACAATTGGACGCGCTTGCGGGCAATGTCGACTTCCACAATTCGAACATTTACTTCCTGCCGCAAAGTTACTACATCCATCGGGTTTTTTACAAAACGATTGGCCATTTGGGATACATGGACCAGGCCTTTCTCTTTGATGCCAATGTCGATAAACGCGCCAAAATTGGTGATGTTTTCCACAATACCTGGCAAAACCATGCCTTCCCGCAGGTCTTCGATGCTGCGTACGTTGCCAAAATCAAAAGACTTGGCGGTACCCCGTGGGTCGAGACCCGGTTTTTCCAATTCCTTCAGGATGTCTTGTAGGGTAGGCAAACCTACTTTATCTGATACGTAGCGTTTGAGTTCCACCTTTTTGCGCAATTGCGCATTGCTGATCAGGTCTTGTACGGTACAAGCCAGGTCTTTGGCCATTTGCTCCACGATGTGGTAACTTTCCGGGTGTACTGCGGTATTGTCCAATGGATTTTTTGCACCGCGAATGCGCAAGAAACCAGCACACTGTTCAAAAGCTTTATCCCCCAGGCGAGCCACCTTTTTCAGCTGGCTGCGGGTGTTGAATGCGCCATTTTCGGCACGGTACTCTACAATGTTTTTGGCAATGGCCGGGCCAAGTCCAGAAACGTAGGTCAGCAGGTGTTTGCTGGCCGTATTCAGGTTGACCCCTACACTGTTCACACAACTTTCTACCACCAGATCCAGACTTTCTTTGAGTTGGTTTTGGTTGACATCGTGTTGGTACTGGCCCACACCGATGGACTTGGGGTCAATTTTTACCAATTCCGCCAATGGATCCATCAAGCGGCGACCAATCGAAACGGCTCCCCGCACGGTGACATCATGATCCGGGAATTCTTCTCGCGCCACATCCGAGGCTGAATAAATAGAAGCCCCTGCTTCGTTGACCATAAATACCTCTACGGAATGGTTGAAGGGGATGCTGCGGCACAAATCCATGGTTTCGCGTCCAGCGGTGCCGTTGCCTACGGCGATGGCATCGATGCCGTATTTGTCCACCAAGTGACCGATGGTTTTGCGGGCACCTGCCTCATCCGATTGCGGTGGGTGTGGATAAATGGCCAGGTTTTCCTGCAAGTTGCCATTGTCGTCCAGGATCACCAATTTGCAGCCGGTGCGAAAACCGGGGTCAAGTCCCATCACGTGTTTTTGTCCCAGTGGCGCAGCCAAAAGCAGCTGACGCAGGTTTTGGGTAAACACATCGATTGCTTCTTTGTCGGCCTTTTCTTTGGATATATTGCGAAACTCTGTTTCGATGGATGGCGCCAAAAGGCGCTCGTAACTGTCGTGTATGGCGGCTTTGACTTGCTCGGCGCTGGCACCATTCCCTTTCAGAAAACGCTTGTCCAGTTGAAATACAGCATCCTCTTCGTCTTCAGGCACGATCAACACACGTAGGAAGCCTTCTTCTTCCCCACGGCGCATGGCCAGCAACCTGTGTGAAGGGCACTTGTTCAGAGACTCTGAAAAGTCAAAATAGTCTTTGTATTTGTCGCCTTCTTTTTCTTTGCCCCGGGCTACTTTGGATTGTACAATGGCCGTTTTGGAAAAAACGCGGCGCAACAAGTTGCGGCCTTCTTCACTTTCACTGACCATTTCGGCAATGATGTCGCGCGCACCAGCCAGGGCCTCTTCAGAGCTGGGTACTTCATCAGTGAGGTAATTGCCAGCCAGGATCTCGGGATCGTCGGTGTTGCGTTGTTCAAACAGGCGCAAAGCCAGAGGCTCCAGCCCTTTTTCACGGGCCACTGAAGCGCGGGTCTTTTTCTTGCGCTTATAGGGCAAGTAGATGTCTTCCAGTTCGGTGGGGTTGTAGCAACTTTGGATGCGCTGACGCAGTTCGTCGGTGAGTTTGCCCTGCTCGGCAATGGAACTGAGCACGCTTTCTTTGCGTTTTTCCAACTCGTCGTATTTCTTGTGTTCCCGTTGAATTTCAGCAATCTGCACCTCGTCCAATTCACCAGTAGCTTCTTTGCGGTAGCGGGAGATAAACGGAATCGTGGATCCCTCATCCAAAAGCTGAATGGTGTTTTTGATTTTGCCCAGGGCGATACCCGTAGATTGGGCGATCAATTCGAGGTGTTTGTTGCTACTCATCGATTTCTGGATTACAATTTTTTTAGGACGACAAATATACGAACTTTATCTCGAAATAAAACAAAATTAGACTAGAATTTTGCGTTTGATATTTTTTCTTGTAAATTTGGAGAAAATAAAGCTGTATTTGCAAATGGAATGACTACTGTGTAATAACTTGAGTGAAATAAAACATTAGGAGGACTAATCGAACTTATATGCAACTAACGACTAAGTAAAAGATTCAATGCGGGTTTTGGTTAGTCGTTAGGTGTGTATAAGCTGAGTTCGCTGATATTTAAACAAAACCAAACAAGATGACAGTACATAGACTTTGGAATTATATTTCATTTTCCGACAATTGGAAAAGTTGCGATACATCTTTATTAGATGAGATTGCACCATCTTGGTTTGCACGTAGGGAAGTTTTACAAGCCAATTCAAAGGAATATGAAGAATTTATCAACCGATTGAAAAGACGACATGCCATTGAAACAGGTATTGTTGAAAGAATGTATGATGTTGATAAAGGTGTCACAGAAACTTTAATCAATGAAGGATTTATATCGTCTTTAGTAAGTCATGGAGATACAAATATACCTAAACAAACACTATTTAATCATTTGCAAGACCATTTGGACGCGGTTGATTTTATATTTGACATTGTAAAAGAGAATAGACCACTTACAAAAGGCTTCATTTGTGAGTTACATCAATTAACCACACGACACCAAGAATTTGCCGAAGGTAGAGACCAATTTGGAACCAAAACCAAAATCCCACTCATCAAAGGTAGATTTAAAGAACGTGAAAATAACCCAACACGGGAAGACGGGACAACTATTTTATATTGTCCGCCCGAACACGTAGAAGCCGAAATGGATAGGCTGATTGAGATTTATAATAATCTTTGGGAGCAAAATATAAATCCGCTAATTATAGCTACTTGGGTACATCACGCATTTACGACTATTCACCCATTTCAAGATGGCAATGGTAGAGTTGTAAGACTTATAGCCAGCCTAATTTTGATAAAAAGTAATTTTTTCCCAATTACAGTTTTAAGGGAAGAAGCTAAAGTCAAATATATTCAAGCATTGGAAGAAGCAGACAATAATCAACCTCAAAAATTAGTATCCTATTTCGCAGAAATTCAAAAACGTAATATTGAAGAAGCCCTCAATATCAAAGAAGTAGGTAATACATCTTTGAGTGAAGTAACTAATATATTCAAACAAAAAATCCTTAGAAAACAACAAGAGAAGCAACAACAATATGAAAGGACTCTAGCTGAAAACAGATTGCAAGTTTTCAATTATTGTAGTAAGTTTCTTAATGAGTATAAGCATAGACTTGAAACAGAATTTGATGATAGCGTTTCTTTGTATATTGACAGTGGAAGGTTTAACGATTCTACAAAACAGCATTATTATTACAAACAAATTGTAAGTTATGCAAAAAAGCACAACTACTATTTTAATCGCACATTGCCCAAATCATACTTTAAATTTGTGATTGAGTTTGAAGGTAAAAAGTATGAGTTAGGAATTACTTTGCATCATTTTGGTTATGATGACAGTGTGATTGCGATTGGCGCATTTTTGGAGTACAAAGTTATCTTACAAAACGAAGATACAGACACAACAATACCGTTAGACATTAAACCTCACGTTATTTCAATCCAAGATGACGTTGCTTCAAAGGAAAAAAATATTCGCATACATCTTGAAAATATATTAACTGTAACGATTGCTCAAATAGCGAGTGAAATCTAAACATCATCCAATGTTATGTTTGCAAAATTGTTATGACGATGATCAAATTCAGTATGATCCGGATTTTGATGAAGTGATTTGGGGGCAACCTGTTCCATTCAAGAAATTGAAACAATCATTGGAAACAGGTAGCCAATTGACGGAATCAGCGGAGTTGGTTGTGAAATTGCAGATAAAAAGTGCTGACATGAAGCAGTGGTTAGCAAAAAATGGAGATCAGATTATACCTCACGGAGTGAGGATTTGTGCAAAAAGGTATAAAAAAAGGGTAAGCAAAGTTAGATTTGAGTCGACCAAGAATCAAACCACATGCTTACCCTCAACATCAGCGAAGCCGACATTGAACG
>Ga0247834_1000918_pt1 | contig 53681 bp, 44 predicted proteins | sample LaCruzMarch2015__8_FD_187118 | JGI IMG/M metagenome (GOLD analysis project Ga0247834, IMG submission 187118) | Freshwater microbial communities from meromictic Lake La Cruz, Castile-La Mancha, Spain - LaCruzMarch2015_12m | ecosystem: Environmental > Aquatic > Freshwater > Lake | place: Spain...
AATAAGAAATGGTATCGTTAAAGGTCAGGGTAAATTCTTCGGTTTTAATTTTATTTTCCTCGGTTACGAAACGCTTCATTCTAGGATCGTTGAATCGCTTCATTAAATTCGTTCTTCTTTCGTAGGTAATTTTACCAGAAGAAAAAACTTGCGACCAAGCACTAACATGGAGCAAACATAAAACCATAAATAGAAATCGCTTAATGCCAGCCGGTAAAATCATCTTCTTTGGTTTTGTTATTGTTAAACTTGTATGTCAATTTCACTAAAAAATACCGGGATATAATTTTTGTGAAGTTATCGGTAATTATATTTCCGTTTAATTGACGTTGTACATTCAGGTTTTGATTTAGAATATCGTTTGCTTGAAGTGCAAGTATGATGTTCTGTCGTGATCCAAACTCTTTTTTAATTTCTGCATTTATTATAAAAAGATTCCTGTTGTAGCCATTTGCTCGTTGAGAATTAATGGAATATTCAGCGTCAAATTTAAGGACAACATGCGCACGTAGTGTCCACTTGAAATCAATTCCATAGTTTTGAGACGAATAGGGTAGGCTGGAGGCAGCAGATAAGGAGCTGACAGGGTTATTGTAGCTGTACGTTTGGCTAAGCTCAATTTCAAGCGAATCTAATTTTAGTTCAACGCTAATTCCACCAGTTAAAGCAGTATTTTTAGTGACGTTTTCTTCGGTGTTTATGAAATTAGAGTACTTAGAATAAGAAGCGTTTACATTTGGAGAGAATTCAATCTTTCGGTCTAATACAGGAAAGCCAATACCGGCGAATAAATTGGCAAATATATTACCGTTTACATTTTCTGTTTTAGAAATTTGACGCCCGAAGTTATCGAAGGTAGTGGAATTTGCAAAAGCATTATTGGTTAATGATGCATTAGCACCTGACCAGATATAACGACCCGACATTGCTTGCCAACTATTAAAGTTTATCCTTAGGTTATGTACATAATTTGGTTTTAAGTCCGGATTTCCAACCAAAAGTCTATTGGGATTACTATTATCTTGCACAGGTTGTAAGTCGTTAATACTAGGTTGCGCTGAATTTGTAGTGTAAAATAGGCCTAATCGCGTACTCATACTTGGCTTATATTGGTAACTTATTCTTGGTAGGAAGTTGACAACTTGTTGATTAATGCTCGTATCAAGTACTAAATTGTTGTTGTTGATAGTAATTGATCGAAGGCCAAGACCGCCTATGATTGTTTGACTATTTGTTTCGTAAATTAAAAGTGCCGTTCCCCTGTGTTGAAGTCGGTTATTATTGAATTCGTTGCTTAGGATTGAGACGTTTTGTGTGTAAGACCCATCTCCTCGATCGAAGGTTTGGCGATTTTGACTCGATGTCCCATACTCGAATAAATACTCGACTTGCCCTTTCCAGTTTTTATTAAAAGGTTCGGTGTAGGTTAAAAAACTGTAGTGGCTAATGCTTGCGTTATTAGTTATCTTTTTTTGATCAATTGAGTCGATAGAAGTATTAAAAATAGATTGCGTAATTAAATTTCCATTTGATTGGTTATCGAAAAGTTGGGTAATGTATTTGAACTCAAACTCCCTTCGTGGAATCCGAAATTTTCTACCAATACGAAGTTCATTTTTAAAATTAATTCCTTTGGAATCGTTTTTATTCTGAATAATAGTTTCAAAAGTGGGAACAAAGTTTTCACTCAGAAACTTCGAAGAACTGTTATCATCGGTGTTCGCCAAATCTATTGAAATGCTTGGTTTGATCTCAAAAGTTGTTAAAGAATCCAAGTTACTGCTTACATTAAAATTGATTTTGTGCGATTGATTAATGGAGGTATTATTGCTTGAATCTCTTGTGTAATAGCTCGAGTCAGATAAAAAATATTGGGATAAACTGTTATTTATTGCTTGTAATTTATTGTTGTAATAGGAGTAGTTAAATCCTATTTTCCCGGTTTTCCCGAAACGATCAGCATAGTAAATTCCGGCTTTAAGTGTTTGTGGAACACCGCCAGTATTTTTTTGTGCATTCTGATCCCACATGTTCATGCCGCTGCTTTCGCGTTCGTTATCCAAGCCAAATTTATTCATGTCTCCCCAACCGAAATTGGATCTTGGGGTGTTTGAGCTAAGTAAAAAAACGGAAATCTTTTGTTTTTTATTAAACTTATTGAAAAGTAGTTCTCCTTCATAAAAGCCATTTTCGCCAACGAGGCCGAAGTCAGTTGCCCCTGAAACTTTACCGAAATAGCCTCTTTTGGCATCATCTTTCAGTTTTAAATTCAACACCTGAATTTTTTCATCGTCGCCAATTGCAGCGTCTTCGTTTTCGGTTTCATAAACCTCAACAGACTCAATTCCTTTTGCTGCAAGGTTTTTTGTCGCTATGGTAGCGTCCGAACCAAAAAACTCGTCTCCGTCAACCAATACTTGGCTAATTTCGCGACCTTGGGAGGTAATTGCACCGTTTTTATCAATTTTAATTCCTGGTAGTTTTTTGAGCAGATCCTCTACTACCGCATTTTCGCCCACTTTAAATGAGTCAGCCACATAAACTAAGGTATCACCACGGTAATAAATAGGGTTTTTGTTGGCATAAATCATAATTTCATCCAATTCTTGCACTTTGGTACCCAATTTTATCGCGTTCACGTTTAGTTCTGCATTTTCTTGGTTGCCAAAAATATAGATGGTTTTCGTTTCAAAGCTTGGGTGTTCTATGTAAAGTGTGAATGTATCTATTGCAAAACCATTAAGCTCAAATTGACCTTGAAGATTGGAATGGGTGTAACTTAGTAAAAGGGAGTCTTTAATTCTTACTGCGGAAATAGTGGCTCTATTAATAGGATTAAGGCCAGTGGAATCCGTTATTTTTCCATTTATTTTCATGGCTTGGCTTAAGGCCTCATTTGTGAACGAGAGAAAAGCAAAAGTGATTAGAAGCAAAAAATAATTTTTCATGGAAGCCTTTCTAAAAATTGAACGCCAAAGATACGATAAACTCGCGAAAAGTTATTCTTGAATAATTTCTGCATTTAGCAGACCTTGAAAAGATAGCCCATTTGCTTCAGTTATATCAGCAAACTCGACTTTAAGCCTTTTATTCAGGTATTTTTTACTGTCAGATTGTATTAATTCGATGGCTTTAATATCAGGTTGTAATGCCAAAACAGAGTAGTAAGCGTCTTTACCTAACGAACCCACTACAATAAATTCTTTCCCGTTGGTTTCCATAAAGCTTAAAAACCGCGTTTCAAATCTTCCTGTTTGACTCAAAATTTCCATTGCCTCGGCGTAAGAGAATTTGTATTTTTTGTCAGTTAAAAAGGGTAGAGACTTCAATTTTTCTTCGTTTTTTGCTTTTCTAGTGCAACTGTATGCTACCGTTTCATTTTCTCCAAAGTAAGATTTTACTTCTTTGCAGTAACCATTTGTTTCATGCAAAACAATGGTTTTATTGAGAGCAGAAATTAATTTGTTGTTTTTAAAGTAAAAAGTGAGCAAAATACTAGTCCCTTTACCGTTAGTATATTCTTGGGTCAATTTGAGGATTTCTCCTTTTTCGTCAATTAATCCGCTTACTGATTGCTTTTCTTCGGCGTCGTTACTGTAGGACAAACTTCTGATTTGACTTAGTGATGCGTCGTCATCAATCTGCTGCATCGCATTGATATATTGTGCTTCGTTGCCAAAAGCGCCGTTGCCTTTTACGGAAAGAGGCGCTCCTGTATTGGGATCTAACAAAGATTCTGTTCTTGTTTCACAAGAAAATAAGGTAATTATTGCAATGATAAATAAACTTTTTTTTGCGCCATTCATTTTTAATCAAATTTAATTAAACGTTTACTTCACAAAAATAAAGTTATTTCTATTGTTTTTTGTCCATTGTTATTAAAATAGTTGCTTTTGGCGGGTTAATTTATTAGGAATCTCCAACATTGTTTATTTTTGTCAAATGCAAAAAACATTGGCTATTGATTTTGGTTTGAAGCGAACAGGTTTGGCTATTACTGACGATTTGGGGATTATTGCTAGCCCATTAACTGCCATAGCCTCAGAAAAACTCATGGATTTGTTAATTCAACTGGTTGCAAAGGAAAAAATTAAAGTGCTGGTGCTTGGTTTTCCAACTTCAATGGACGGTTCGGATACCCACATTACTGAAAATGTGCGTTTGCTCAAGACGGCATTAGAAAAGCAGTTCAGTCTGCCGGTTTATTTACAAGACGAACGAATGTCATCTGTTCGGGCCATGGAGGCAATTCATTTGGGTGGAAAGGCAAAACAAAAGAAAAACAAGGGCTTGGTAGATACAATTAGTGCTACGCTGATTTTGCAAGATTTTCTCGATACCTGTGTTAGTTAATCTTCCTTTATTACTTTTGTATTAAATTTAGTTTTATGATTTTGCCCATTGTTGCATATGGCGACCCGATATTAAAATTAGTTGCTGCTGACGTTCCTGAGAATTCCAGTGAATTAGTTACGCTAATTGCCAATATGTATGAAACAATGTATCAGGCAAAAGGAGTGGGTTTAGCTGCACCTCAAATTGGTCAAAGTCTTCGATTGTTTATTGTTGATGGAGCACCTTTTGCTGTTGAGGAAGGAGACGAGCCTGATCCAAAAGCGGTAGGCATCGATTCATTCAAAAAGGTTTTTATTAATCCTGTAATCGAAGAACAAACAGGCGACGAGTGGGCGTTTCAAGAAGGATGCTTATCCATTCCTAAAATTCGTGAAAATGTACACCGACGTGAAAAAATACGGGTTACTTATTACGATGAAAATTGGTTACTTCACGAGGAACAATTTGATGGTTATGCCGCTCGAATTATTCAGCACGAATTTGATCATTTGGAAGGGATTTTATTTACCGATAAACTTCCCCCTTTAAAAAGAAAATTGATTGCCAAAAGACTAAATAATATTTCAATTGGTCATGTTGAAGCAGATTATAAAATCAAATTTTTCAAAAAAAAATAAAATGATGAACAAGTGTTTTTTAAGCTTAGTTACCTGTCTAATCGCTCTATTGTGTTTAACCGCTTGCTCCAATAGCGATAGTGCTAATTCAGCCGACCAAATCAAAGGTGATTCTATGTCTAGCGCGGGATTAAAAAATGCTATTAAACAAATGGAGGATTCCATCGTCAGTATGCAAAAAACAAATAAAAATATACCTAGCTTAGTTCAAATTGAGTTAATCAATAGACTAAAGTTGTTTTATCAGGTTTTTCCAAAAGATAAATACGCAGCGGATTGTCTTTTCAAGATTCACATTAAATATTCCGATCTAAATTCGCAAAAAAATGCAATGGCATACGGTGATACCTTACTAAAAAACTTTCCGAACTATTCTAATCGTGATTTTTTACTTGAGAGTATGGGCTCAAGTTACGACGTAGCTATTGAGCCAAGAGATACGTCAAAGGTAAGGTATTATTACACCATGCTGTTGAAAGAGGGTGCCATAAGTGCAGCGAAAAGAGAGGATTTAAAGTTGCGATTAAAATACATTAAGTTAGATTTTTTTAAATACACTGATTTTTTAAGTACACAGGAGGCTAAGCGAAAGAAGTAATTTTATTTTAGTCTTGTTAATGTTCTGTTAAATTTTTCAATACAATCTTTAACAGCGTATATTTGTAGAATAAAAATCTAAAACCATGAAAAAAATTATTTTATCTTTTTGCTTATTATTTGTCGTTGCAATGATAGGTAATAATGTATCTGCTCAAATTGAAAAAGGGGCGAAAATTGAATTTTCCAAAGAATCGCATGATTATGGATCAATTAAGTACGATGGAGATCCATATTGTACTTTCGAATTCAAAAATACTGGAAACGAACCTTTAATCATTTCTAATGCGAAAGGTTCTTGTGGTTGCACAGTTCCTGAATGGTCAAAAGAACCGATTGCTCCAGGAGCTACAGGATCGATTCGTGTAAAATACGATACAAAGCGTCCAGGCCCAATCAATAAAAGCGTAACGATTGATTCAAATGCTATCAATGCGCCAAGCAAAGTAATTAAAATTGTTGGTGAGGTAGGTCCTGCCCCTGAAGGTGGTATGCCAACTAACAACACAGGTGCTCCAATCGGAAACTAAAAAATTCAAACTAATTTAGGAAAGGCTGCTTGTAAAAGTGGCCTTTTTTATTGCTCAAAAAATTGCCAGATGGGCTCGTTCGGAACGGGAGCAATAACGGTTATGGGCTCTTGTGAAGTGGGATGAGCAAAAGAAATTTCACGCGCATGCAAACAAATGGATCCATCCGGGTTCGATCTTTTTGCACCGTATTTTAAATCACCTTTAATCGTACAGCCAATCGAAGATAATTGGGCACGAATCTGGTGATGCCTACCCGTTTCGAGATGTACTTCGAGCAAATGGTAGTTGTCGGATGATTTAATCAAGCGATAACTAAGCTTAGCCTCTTTTCCGCCCAATGTGGTAGGGTTGCAAACATAACTTTTATTTTGCTTTTCATTTTTTTTTAAGAAATGAACAAGTTCTCCTGTAGGCTCTTTTGGTAAATTTTCTACGATCGCCCAGTATATCTTATGCGTATCTTTTTCTCTAAATTGGGCATTTAAACGTTCGAGCCCTTTACTCGTTTTAGCAAAAATTACAGCGCCGCTGGTTGGCCTGTCTAATCGATGAATAACACCACAGAAAACATTTCCTGGTTTATTGTATTTTTCTTTAAGGTATTCCTTAATGCTATCAGGCATTGTTTTATCACCGGTTTTATCACCTTGCACAATTTCCGAAGGCAATTTATTAACTACAATGACGTGATTATCTTCGTATAAAATATTTTCAGGGTTCAATTTGTATCGTTTTAGCTGATGTTTTGTTATAATTTTTGTTTCTGAAACCGGCGATTACGGTTAATACTAAAAATAGTATAATGGTTACTATCACCCAATTTGGCATCTTTCCTAGTCCGTCGCCTTGCGCATAGGAGTGCAGGCCAACTAACATAAAGTTAACACCGAAGAACGTAAACAAAATGGCTGAGTAACCCCAAAAAGCAGACACATTAAACACAAATTTGCTCTTCATTCCAGGAATGTAACGAAAGTGTAAAATTACAGCGTATACAAGAACCGAAACTAAAGCCCATGTTTCTTTTGGATCCCAACCCCAATACCTGCCCCAAGACTCGTTGGCCCAAATGCCGCCTAGAAAGGTACCAATAGTTAGCATAAAAATACCTATGGTCATAGTCATTTCTGAGATGTAAGTTAATTCGGTAATATTTCGAGAGATTATTTTCCCGCTTGATGGAGTTCTAAAAATGAAGAGAATTAAATTTAGTAGGCCTAAAATACAAGCCAGCCCTAAAAACCCGTAGCTTCCTGTAATAATTGCTACGTGTATCATTAACCAGTAAGACTTTAATACGGGCACCAATGGAGTGATTTCGGGATCTAACAAGTTCATTTCTGTAACGAATATCATTAGGGCTGCAAGAATAGCTGTTCCGGGAAGTACAACTTCATTTTTTCGTGAAAAAAGAAACCCAGCAATCATGGTTATCCACGCAATGAATATTACCGCTTCGTATCCGTTGCTCCAAGGGGCATGGTCGGAAATATACCATCTAAATCCAAGACCAATACCATGATATACAAAGAAAACAATTATGATAAAAACACATGCTTTTTTTATATTCGCTACAATTTTTTCCAGTTTTGATGCGAATTTTGCAAATACTGAAATATAAAAAAGAACTAACATTAAAAACCCGACTGCAAGGTAAACGCGCCAAGTATTGAGAAAAATCTGCATTTTATTATAGCTGACCTCAATGTTTATTTTTGATTCCGATGGAACAACTTTTGCACCGATTTCTCGCTGGAAATTTTTTATAGAAAGAAGTTGCTTGCTTGCTTCAGTGTAGTTTCCCGATTTGGCCCCTTTGTCAACAAGCGATAAGTATTTCAGGGTTTCTATGGAAGAGGTAGAGTCTATTTTCATTAAGGACATGTTCATTGGAATGTACCATGTATTGTTAGGGTCGTTTTGGACAGGAATTATGCGCATGTATTGCCAAACAAAAATGCTATTTATCACCTCAAACTTTTCATTTAACTTGATAATTTTTTTGTCAAATTCGTCCCTGTTTGACTCTGTTTTTTGGAATGCCGCCTTGTATTCTTTCAGCCACTTAAAGTTCCCTGCATTGTTTAATTCAATAACCGAAACATTTTTTTTAAGTTTTAATCGATCGCGTAATGCCATTGGAACCGCAATAATTTTTTGTCCTGCCCAGTAGTCTGGGTACATGTGCATGCTTAAAATTACTTGAACACAGTTTAATTTGTTGAATTTGTTAGCGCCATGTATTTTTCTTAATAGTTGGTCGCTAAGTGAGTGAAATGGAACTATTCGTCCCTCATAATTTTGAACAAGTAAAGTAGCCAAATCTTCCGAATGACTTACGCTAATAACGCGGTGTATGGAATGATTTGTTTCTTTTGCGTGGTTGTGTTGGGTAAAACTTTTGGACGAGAATAAGAGAAAAGCAATCAATAGTAATGGTAAAACACTACTTTTTTGTTCTTTTAGTTTTTTTAATTTATTGTTGAGGTCACGAAATCGGCCACTGCCAGAAAATATAGACAAAACCATTCCAAGTGACATTAATAAGTAACCTATGTAGGTAAGGTTTGTTCCTGCCTCATCAAAATTTACACTTAATCTTGTTCCTTCCTCGTTTTCTGGTGTTTTTGGGTCGTCTAGATCATAACTCGATTGAAAGAAACGATACCCTTTGTAGTCAGTAACGTTATTCATAAACACATTTCTTTTGCTTTTAACATTATTCTTCGGATCGATTATGGTGAGCTTACTTTCAAACGAGGATGGTGCTTCTGAACCGGGGTATTTCTTGAGCGTAAAATTATTACATTCCACTGAAAACGTTAAAGGCATGCGAACCGAGCCGTATTCCAACTGTAATTTAATGCCGTTTAAATCAAAGTATTCAGGGCTTGGAAGTGCACCCAAACCCCCCATCAGGCGAACTATTTTTGAGCTTTTTCCACTGCTGACTTTTAAAGTAAGGTAGTCTGCCCCAACATTTTTTTTACCCGATGGCAGTAATTTTTTTCGGGCATGCCTTATGATTTGTTTTATCACAAACTGTTCACTTCCGGCTTGGTAAAGTGTTGTGGTACGCATGGTGTCCCACGTATTGAAGGGTAATTCATGGTAGGCACTATCCGGAATTTCTGCTCCTGTTTGTCGGGCCTTTTGCATTTGTGACATCGGAAGATAGCGAACTGGCAAGGTCGTTCTCATGAGGTAGTTGCCACCCACAACTTTTATTTCTATTCCGGGAGAGGATAGTGCAATGCCAAATGAAAGGGGAATATTTCCCACGGTGAAGACCTCGTTTTTACCCACATAATTGGATTGCATACCGTTTGTGATGATATCGAGAACATCTTCGTTAAACGTTTTATCGAGCTCTATGCTATCAATCATTTTAGACTGAAAATTCAGGTATTCAACCGAGATGTTTTTTTTTCCAAGGTTGACCGAATGTTTAAAATGATTGCCAAATAGTGGTATCTCCGCAGAACTCATAAAAGTTTGGAAAGTAGCTGTTTCCGTCTGCTTTCCATCATCTGCAAAAATTAAAAGTTTAGGATCTGCTGAATAAATAAAATTACTCGAGGAACCTTCTCTAATAATCATGAGTCCTTCAAATCCCATGTATCGGGTGAGTGCTGCACCAACCATGATAATCAAAAAGGCAACATGAAAACTAAGGACTGCTATTTTTTTAGCTTGCCACATTTGGTGGTTTATGATGTTGGCAATTAAACCAAAGCTTAAATAAATTAAAAGTATGGTAAACCATATAGCATTGTAAACTACAATTTTAGCGGTTTGTATACCATACATAGATTCAAGAAATGTAGCCGATGCAATTGCCAAAAGGAACAATACCAGTGCCATCGAAATGAAGCGCATGGCAAAAAGATTTTTAAAAAAACGAGTTAACATGATTTTTTTTTTTGTACAAAATTACGTAATGAGAAGGGTTTTTTTGAAATAGAGTTTACTTTTAATTATTAAACAAACACAAACCTAAAAAGGCATTTTTTTTATATTAATTTTCAATATACATCCTTTAAGATCATAAAAGTTATTTAATAGTAAAAGGCTGTTAAAGATAAGGGTAACAAAAAACCACCGATCAAAGACCGGTGGCTTTTATATAAAGTCGTCTCTAACTATCCGAATGAATCGGGAAGAAAGAAACGTGAAAGGGTCCGAGGACCCTAATCGTTTACATCATTCCTGGCATGCCGCCACCCATTCCGCCCATTCCTGCTGCAGCATTGTTTTCTTCAGGCTGGTCTGCGATGACGCATTCAGTTGTTAATAACATGGCAGCTATCGATGCGGCATTTTCAATTGCTATTCTAGTTACTTTTGTTGGATCAATGACCCCTGCTGCATATAATTTCTCGTACTTTTCAGTGCGTGCATTGTAGCCAAAATCATCTTTCCCTTCCTTTACTTTTTGTACAATTATTGCTCCTTCGCCACCACAATTGGCAATTATTTGCCTTAAAGGCTCTTCCACAGCTCGTCTAACAATAGCAATTCCTGTAATTTCGTCTTCATTTAATCCACTTAACTTGTCTAAAGTCGAGCTTGCACGAATTAAAGCAACTCCTCCTCCAGGCACGATTCCTTCTTCTACCGCTGCACGTGTTGCAGCTAGAGCGTCGTCAACTCGATCTTTCTTTTCTTTCATTTCCATTTCAGTTGGCGCACCAATAAAAAGTACAGCCACACCTCCAGAAAGTTTAGCCAAGCGTTCTTGTAATTTTTCTTTGTCATAATCAGAAGTGGTCGATTCGATTTGAGAACGGATTTGTGTTATTCTTCCTTTAATGTCTTTTGAACTTCCTTTTCCGTTTATAATCGTTGTATTGTCTTTATCGATTTCAACCTTTTGAGCCGTTCCTAACATTTCCATGGTAACATTTTCTAAAGTCATTCCTCTTTCCTCTGAGATAACTTGAGCGCCTGTTAGGATGGCGATATCTTCTAACATTGCTTTTCTTCTATCACCAAAACCAGGTGCTTTAACAGCAGCTACTTTCAAGGACCCTCTTAATCTATTGACAACTAAAGTACCTAATGCTTCGCCGTCTACGTCTTCCGCGATGATCAGTAGTGCTTTTCCTGCTTGTACTACGGGCTCTAAAATTGGCATTAATTCTTTCATACTGGAAATCTTTTTCTCACAAACTAGAATTAATGGGTTCTCCATATCAGTGATCATTTTTTCCGCATTTGTAACGAAATAAGGAGATAAATAACCTCTGTCAAATTGCATTCCTTCTACTGTTTTTACCTCAGTTTCTGTTCCTTTCGCCTCTTCAACGGTAATAACTCCGTCGTTGCCAACTACCTTCATTGCTTTGGCAATTAATTTTCCGATGGCTTCGTCGTTATTGGCAGAAATTGTTGCGATTTGTTCAATTTTACTGTTGTCAGAACCAACTTCTTTAGAGATTTTCTTTAGATTTTTTACGATTTCTGTGACAGCTTTATCAATTCCTCTTTTTAAGTCCATCGGATTTGCACCTGCGGCAACATTTTTTAACCCAGCAGTAATGATGGCTTGTGCCAAAACGGTGGCAGTAGTTGTTCCGTCACCTGCTATGTCAGCTGTTTTTGAAGCAACTTCTTTGACCATCTGTGCTCCCATGTTTTCAATTGGGTCTTTCAGTTCAATTTCCTTTGCAACAGTCACACCATCTTTCGTAATTTGAGGTGCACCAAATTTTTTGCTTATCACCACATTCCTGCCTTTCGGACCTAGGGTAACTTTAACTGCATTCGCTAATGCATCAACACCAGTTTTTAATTTCTCGCGTGCTTCAACGTCAAATAATATATCTTTTGCCATTTTTATTAGTTTTATTTAAATATTCCATAAATATCTGATTCTCTCATGATGAGAAAGTTTTTCCCATCAATTTTTATTTCTGTTCCTGCATATTGACCATACAGTACTGAATCGCCAACTTTTAAACTCATTGGCTCATCTTTTTTTCCAGTTCCAACAGCGATTACTTTGCCATTTAGGGGCTTTTCTTTCACTGTATCAGGAATAAAAATTCCACTTGCTGTTTTTTGTTCAGCCGGCGCAGCTTCAATGATGACCCTGTCGGCTAGGGGCGTAAATTTTATTGACATAGTTTTTATTGTTAATTAGTTAAAAATTATTCTCGAATTTAATGCCAAATGACGCTTAGCGTCACATTTGCAGTTAATCATAATATGAAGTAAAAATATGGCAGTTGGTTGTGACATACTGACACCCTATTAAATGCTTAGTAGAATGGATTAAGCCTACTTACTTTTTTTGTGGCTGCGCTTGATTAGCAGGGGCTTTACTATTTTCTTTTTTCGGCACTTGCTTCGGAACAACTGATTTGGTGCTGGGTTGGAGCATGGTGATGACAATACTACAGGCAACAATTACCCCAGCAAGTGACCAGGTTAGTTTGTCGATGAACTCATTCGTTTTTTTCACACCTCCCAATTGTGCGGGTGATCCAAAGTCAGAACTTAAACCTCCTCCTTTTGGATTTTGTATGAAAATTACTAGGGTAAGTAGTATAGCGGCTAAGATTATTATTATTGAAAGTAAAGTACCCATGATTAGTTAATTAATTTTTTTGACAATTGTTTTATTTGGGATGCAAATATATTCTTTTTTTCTGGAAAAATTATAATTAGTTGTTCATATACATAGATTGCTTTGGGGTAGTTTCCTTGTAGAACAAATATTTTTGCCAAGGTTTCACTGACAGGCATTTTGTTTCCATCAATACTTTCTTTCGCTTTTTTACTTGGTGAGTAAAATTCTCGTTTTGGTTTTTCAATGGGAATCATTGTTGATTTGCGCTCGTCTTTTTCAAGTTTCTGTGAAGCACTTCCCATTTTCAACCAACTATTAAAAGATTTAGGTTCTTTATTAGGTTGTGTGATAGTTTGTTCTTCTATCACATTGTTGTCTAAAATCACCTCCCCCATTTCTTTAGGCTCGGCAGGGTTTGATGCTTCTTGTTTGTTAAATTCGTTAATGTAAATGGTGTTTGCTACCGATGATTGTATTAATTTGTCGAGAACATCTTCAACAGGCGCTATTACTTTGGTGTTCTTTTCACTTGTTTCACTATCCGCTTTGGTAGGAATTTCTTCCATTTCAATAACATCGTCAATTTTTTTATTGTCACCCTTCTTTTCTATTGCAATCACTTCTTCTGCAGCAATCGCATTCTCGCTTTGTGTACTTTCTTTGTGAAGTAATTGATACAAAAACACACGATTTGTTATTTTAAACGCATGTTTACTTAATTCCTCCTCATAATGTATATGCCCAACTTTTTTCAGGGCTTCCAAATAGGCTATTACAAAAACACTGGCGTAGGGATAACACGAGATCAATTCCTTAAATTCGGAAATTTCACGTTCATTTAGACCACCGGAATGAAATAAATGTTGATTGATATTAACTTTGTTTAAAATCACCAATTACTCATTAATTTATTAATTAAATCTTGTACAATTTGTTCCGTAATTTCTTCTAATAATTGGTTTTCAACCGAAGATAAATTGGTCGTAGATTCAAAATCAGCAAATCGTGAACTCGTAAGGTTGATTGTTTCTTCATTGGGAGCAGTGGTATTGATGGAAAATTGAACGGTTAATGACAAACGATTTTTTGCTGCATTGTCGCCACTTGCTATGGCAATTGGATTAACCTGGTAATTTAAAATGCCACCTTCTATTTGTAGCTGCGCATCACTGAGTTTTGTTGCGAGTGAAAGACGTGTATTATTTTGGATGCCGTCTTTTACTTTTTCACTTAATTGAGCGCCATAAAACAAAGGACAATTAGGTGCATTTATTTCCAATGTTTTTAGATGAAAAGCTTTCCATTCTATTGGCATTGACCCTGCGTCCTTAAAGCTAACACTAGTTGGCCAACACGAGGTAAGTACTATCAAGCAGATTGCTAACAAACCAAACTTCATAATTCGGAGAGATTATATTCTTTAATCTTACGGTATAAAGTTCTTTCTGAAATTCCTAATTCGCTCGCGGCATACTTTCTTTTGCCCCTGTGCTTTTCAAGTGCTTTTTGTATAAGCTCTTTTTCTCTATCACCGAGCGATAAGGATTCTTCAAATACTTCGTGCGTTTCGAATGTTTCTGGCGCCTCCTTTTTTGAATCTGCTAAATCGGGTCTTCCAACTGGTAAAATACGAGATCCATTGTTTATTGGTTCATTTAATTCATTGTAAATACGTTTTACAACAGCTGACTGATCATTACTTAAATCCATATTATCTCCCTGAGCAATGAGCTCAACCACTAATTTTTTTAACTCAGTTAAATCCTTTTTCATTTCAAAAAGGAATTTATACATAAGTTCTCGTTCTGAAAACGAATCGTTAACTGCATCATTTATTCGAACGGGGGCTTTGTCTGCAATTTTAGGTAAGTAACTCTCTAATAGATTGGCATTTATTTCGCGAAGTGTCTCGATGACAGAGAGTTGTTCGACTAAATTCTTTAGCTGTCGGATGTTACCAGGCCAGGGGTACGCGGTCATAAGGACAACCGCATCATCTGTAAGTTTTATTGGAGGCATTCTGTATTTGTCAGCAAAGTCTTGGGCAAATTTCCTAAAGATCAAATGAATATCTTCCGATCGATTTCTTAATGGGGGCAATTGAATTGGAACTGTGTTAAGGCGATAATATAAATCTTCTCTAAATTTTCCACTTGAGATGGCTTTCAACATGTTTTCATTGGTTGCTGCCACTACGCGAACGTTGGTTTTAATTACTTTCGAGGAGCCCACCCGTATAAACTCACCGGTTTCCAAAACGCGCAATAGTCGGACTTGGGTTTGCATGGGCAATTCAGCTACTTCGTCTAAAAAGATAGTTCCTCCGTTGGCTACTTCAAAATAGCCTTGGCGGCTTCCACTTGCGCCTGTAAACGCTCCTTTTTCATGTCCAAATAACTCTGAATCTATCGTTCCCTCGGGAATTGCCCCACAATTTACCGCAATGTATTCTCCGTGTTTTCGGGCGCTGAGGTGGTGAATAACCTGAGGAATAATTTCTTTTCCTGTTCCACTTTCACCGGTAACTAAAACGGAAATATCTGTTGGAGCAACTTGAATTGCAACCTCCAAGGCACGGTTTAAAAGCGCCTCGTTACCGATAATTCCAAAACGTTGTTTAACTTGTTGAATGGTCATTTTTTATTCATTATCAATAATTTCACCTTGTAAAGTAGCAGAACTACAGGAAATGATTATTACTTGTACATATTCTCCTTTTACGCTATTTTTTTTCGGAAATACAACCATTGTATTTCTTCCTGTACGCCCACAGAAGTGGTCTGCTGAACGTTTAGAAGGACCTTCAACGAGTACTTTTTGAATTTTCCCGATTTGTCTTTCGTTTGATCGTAAACTATGGATTGATTGTTTGGCTATTATTTCTTCCAATCGCCTTCCTTTTATATCCTCCGGCACATCGTCTTCAAATCTTCTTTCTGCTAATGTTTTTGGACGTTCCGAGTATTTAAACATGTAGGCATAATCGTAGTTTACTTCATCCATCAAAGACAGCGTATCATTATGTTGGGCCGAAGTCTCTCCGCAAAAACCAGAAATAATATCTGTTGATATAGCACAATCAGGGATTATTCGTTTAATCGCTGCTATTCTTTCAAGGTACCATAATCGGTCGTATCCTCGATTCATTTTTTCTAATATGGCAGAATTTCCTGACTGCACGGGCAAATGTATGTAGGAACAAATATTTTCGTGTTTAGCCATGGTATGTAACACTTCGTCATCCATGTCTTTTGGATGCGAGGTGCTAAAACGAACGCGCAAGTCCGGGGATACCTTAGCTACTAAGTCCAGTAATTCGGCAAAATTGGTGGTGGGTTCATCTGGCGCTTTAATTTCTCCTTTTGAACTAAGATTCCAACGGTAACTGTCCACGTTTTGCCCCAACAGCGTTACTTCTCGGTAACCTTCGGCGAAAAGTGTTTTGCACTCATCGACGATAGTTTTTGGATCGCGTGAACGTTCTCGTCCTCTTGTAAAAGGAACAACACAGAATGAGCACATGTTGTCGCAACCTCGCGTAATTGTTACAAATGCAGCTATGCCACCTCGATCAAGACGAACAGGGGAAATATCCGCATATGTTTCGTCGCGCGATAAAAGCACATTTACCGCTTTTTGTCCAGTTCCAACTTCTTTAATAAGATTTGGAAGATCACGGTAAGCATCCGGACCTGCAATTAAGTCGACAAGTTTTTCTTCTTCTAAGAGTGCTTTTTTAAGTCGCTCTGCCATGCATCCAAGTATGCCAACTACCAGATTTGGATTCTTATCTTTTCTACGTTTAAATTCGGTTAGGCGGTTTCTAACTTTTGTTTCTGCATTTTCGCGAATTGAACAAGTATTCAGAAAAACAACATCCGCCTCATCAGCATTTCGAGTGGTTTGGTATCCTTGCTTAGCTAAAATAGATGCCACCACTTCACTGTCGGAAAAATTCATTTGGCATCCGTAACTCTCAAGATATAACTTTTTACTTGGGTTGCTTTTATTAATTGAATCCATGAAAAAGGCCTCGCCTTGGCGACTTTCGTCGTGCTTTTCTTCCTTGTTTAGTCCCATTTGAGTATTAAAATTCTCAAACAAAAGTAACGAAAACGTGGCAGGTGTCAAAATGTCAGTAAAAAGATTTTTTGTTTAAAGTAAGCAAGCTTAAAGATGTCTCAAATTAAAAACAATTAAAAAATTTAACGTCGTCTATTGAATTCATTTTACATTTGTACCGAAATTGAAATTAGATGGCAAAAAATTTAGTGATTGTTGAATCACCTGCAAAAGCAAAAACAATAGAGGGTTATTTAGGTGCTGGTTATACGGTTAAATCAAGTTCCGGTCATGTTCGCGACCTCGCAAAAAAGGGTTTGTCTGTTGATATTGAGAATGATTTTAATCCAGTTTATGAAGTTACCCCCGAAAAAAAAGTACTTGTTGCCGAATTAAAAAAACTTGTTAAAGCTGCAGAAATTATCTGGTTAGCGACAGATGAGGACCGTGAGGGAGAGGCTATTTCTTGGCATTTGTATGAAACATTGGGTTTAACTGAAGCGAATACGCGTCGAATTACGTTTAATGAAATTACTAAATCGGCCATCCAAAAAGCCATCGAAAACCCAAGGAGGGTAAACAAGGAACTGGTTGATGCGCAACAAGCAAGAAGAATTTTAGATCGGATTGTTGGATTTGAACTATCCCCAGTTCTATGGAGAAAAGTCAGGCCCGGTCTGTCTGCAGGGAGGGTTCAATCTGTAGCTGTTAAACTAATAGTAGATAAGGAAGATGAAATTGAAGCTTTTAATTCGGCTGGCTTTTATCGTGTAGTAGGTCAATTTCAAGCTGTAAATGGAATTTTTAAGGCAGAACTTAACAAAAACGTAAGCAACAACGAGGAGGCTAATCGATTGTTGGAGGAATGTGTTAATGCTAATTTTATTGTTGAAAGCACACAAAAAAAACCGGCAAGTAAATCGCCATCGGCACCTTTTACTACATCGACACTACAACAAGAAGCAAGTCTGAAGTTGGGTTATTCAGTTACCAAGACGATGAGTGTTGCCCAAAAATTATACGAATCAGGTTGGATAACTTACATGCGTACCGATTCGATGAATTTATCCGATACAGCAATCCATGCTGCAAAGGATGAAATTATTCAAAAATATGGTGAGGCATATTGGAAAATGACCAAATACACTACCAAATCTGCAGGTGCACAAGAGGCCCACGAGGCTATTCGACCTACCGATTTTTCCAAAAATGAATTTTCAGGTGAAAACGATGAAAAGAAATTGTACGACCTTATTTGGAAACGATCAATTGCGAGCCAAATGGCGCATGCAAAGTTAGAAAGAACGACCATTACAATTGGCGGTTTATCTAATGGCAATTATTTTGTTGCCAAAGGGGAAGTGATTCTTTTTGATGGCTTTTTAAAGGTTTATTTGGCCTCCAGTTTGGATGAACCTGAAGATGAAGAGAGTGGCTTATTGCCACTGGTAAGTGATTCGGAAAAGTTAAGCTACATTGAAATTCGTGCAACGGAAAGGTTTACGAGGCCACCTGCGCGATATGCAGAGGCTTCCTTAGTAAAAAAATTAGAAGAACTTGGAATTGGCAGGCCTTCAACTTATGCACCAACGATCACGACTATTCAAAATCGTGGTTACGTGGAGAAAAAAGAGAATGAAGGTCAATTACGCAGTTATCAAGAGCTTTTATTGGCCGATAGTTCAATCACTCCAATAATTAAGTCAGAGACGACAGGTAAAGAACGAAACCGCCTATCACCAACAGATATTGGGGTAGTGGTTACTCGTTTTTTGACTGAAAATTTCGAGAAAGTCTTAGATTATAATTTTACTGCTAAGGTAGAAGCTGAATTTGACGAAATAGCATCAGGTAGTATTAAATGGACTGCTATGCTCAAAGAGTTTTATACGCCTTTTCATTCGACGGTTGAAAATACCTTGGAACATTCTTCTCGCGCTTCAGGAGAAAGGGAGCTGGGTATTCACCCGAATGGCCGAAAAGTGATTACTCGTATGGGAAAATTCGGTGCGGTTGCTCAAATTGGTTCAGAGGAGACTGATGGAGAAAAGCCAGTTTTTGCATCGCTGCTCAAAACGCAATCAATCCATACGATTACACTTGAAGAAGCACTCGAGTTATTTAAATTACCAAAATTGTTAGGGCAGTACGAGGAGCTCGACGTAAAAGTAAATATTGGACGTTTTGGTCCTTATGTGCAACTGGGTAAGTTGTTTGTTTCCATACCGAAAGACGAAGATCCTATGTCGCTCGATATTGCCCGTGCTATTGAATTAATTATACTAAAGAAGGAGGAAGACGCCAATAGACTCGTTAAACATTTTGATGGGCGCGATGATGTTTTTTTACTTAACGGGAAATACGGTGTTTACCTTAAAATTGGAAAATTGAATTATAAGCTTCCCAAAGATGCCAACCTTGAATCGATAACGTTGGAGGAATGCCTTACTATCGCGGAAAATCAACCTCAAAAAACGAAAGCAAAAAAAGTATTTAAAAAGAAATAATAAGTTATATTTGTAGTGATGAGTGGTAGTGTTAACAAGATAATTTTAATTGGTAATTTAGGCAAAGACCCTGAGGTTAGGAGACTAGATAATGGTGTTGTCGTTGCTACATTTTCTATCGCAACATCAGAAACGTACACCGATAAGCAGTCGGGTGAAAAGAAAGAAATTACCGATTGGCACGATGTGGTTTTATGGAGAGGTCTAGCAGAAATAGCTGAAAAATATATTCGTAAAGGAACAAAAATATACGTTGAGGGCAAACTTAAAAAAAGATCTTGGCAGGACAAAGAGGGAACAATCCGTTACAATACGGAGGTAATCGCCGATGAGATGACTATTTTATCTCGATTAGAAAGTAAAGAGTCGCCTGCAGCGCCTTATCGCAAAGAGGAAGAAAAGCCAATCACCAGCAGTCTTGTGGATTTATCTGCCGAGGATGAAGATGTTTTACCATTTTAAATCGAATGAGCATTATCGAACCTCCCAGTTTACTCCTTCTAGATATTACCCAAGCAGGAATTAGCATAGAAACAATTATTTATGCTTTAATTGTTATTTTTCTTCTATTTTGTTGCGCCGTTATGTCGGGGTCTGAGTCAGCGCTTTTTTCTATTAATCCTGATGAGAGCAATAAGCTGAAGGCAGAGAATTCTAAAGAGGCGCAGACGATTATTCAGTTATTGGCAAACCCGAGGGATTTATTAGCTACCATTTTAATTGTCAATAATTTCGTAATCGTTGGAATTGTCATATTATCCACTTTTATTCTGGAGGAAAATTTCCCTATTCAAAAAGGAAATGAACTTGCGCGATTTTTAATTGAGGTTGTTGGCATTACGTTCATGCTTTTATTGATTGGAGAGGTAATTCCTAAGATTTATGCCACAAATAACGCAGAGAGAGTTTCCCGTTGGGTAGCAAGACCATTGTATATTATTAGTAGAACCCCCCCTGTATCTTGGTTAAAATTATCATTGGTTAGCGGAAGTAAATTTATATCTCGGGTAAAAAAAAAGCCTGTTCAAATTTCTGCCGTCGAACTTGAACATGCAATTGCCCTAACAAAAGAAAGTTCTACTTCTGAGGATGAGCAAAAGTTGTTGGAAGGTATTGTAAAATTTGGCCGTACCGAAGCATCCCAAATTATGAAGCCCAGAATTGAGATAGCTGCACTTTCTGCTGAAATCAGTTTCAAGGAAGTACTCTATTTTGTCTTAGAGGCTGGATATTCCCGAATTCCTGTTTACAAGGAGAATACGGATAATGTTATTGGAATTCTTTACATCAAAGACCTTCTGCCGCATTTATCAAAAGAGGAAAGTTTTAGTTGGGTGGAAGTCATAAGAAAACCTTTTTTTATTCCTGAAAATAAAAAACTAAATGATTTACTCCAAGAATTTAGAAGCATGAAAATGCACCTTGCTGTTGTGGTTGACGAATATGGTGGTGCTTGTGGCTTAATTACTTTGGAAGATATTCTAGAGGAAATTGTAGGTGACATTACCGATGAGTTCGATGACGATGTAATTTCTTTTGAAAAAATAGACGAAAATACGTTTGTATTCGAAGGGCGTACGACCTTAAATGATTTTTACAAGGTAATTGGTAACGACGGAAAAGAGTTTGAGGCAGTAAAAGGAGACGCTGAGACAATCGGTGGTTTTATAATCGAACAAGCAGGAAGGATAATGAAAAATAAAGAATTTATTGTTCAAGGGAATTTCAAATTAATAGTTGAATCCTCCGATAAACGGCGTGTTAAATCCGTTAAGGTGTTAATTAATCGTATCTAATGCTAAAGAAATTGTTGTCGGCTAAAAAAGGCGTGATGTTTTTGAGCATAGTTGTATTTGTTGGTGTTATTTTTCTAGTTCGCAGCTTTTTAGTTCAGAAAGAGGTTTTTATTCCTAAGCCGCCTACATATCTCAGAATTAACCTTCCTGAACATGCTTATCACGACGAAAAAGCGGCTTGTTTTGCTTGGGTCAAATCGGCAAATATATTTACCCTAAAAACGGTATCAACCGATAACAAAGGGCAATGTGCGCAAGAAATTGATCTCGGACCAATTAACGGAACTTTATACTTGTTTTACAAATCATTTGACACCAAGGATTCACTTGCGCAACTGATTAATATTTCCAATGATTTTATAGATGATCATAAAATAAAGGCAGATAGAATTGATTTTCAGCAAATTATTGATCCGAAAAGAAGGGTGTTTGGCACTTTTTTTACACTAAAAGGGAATGTTGCCACGAACTATCAATTTTACTTAACTGATTCAACTTCCCATTTCATGCGTGGAGAAGTATTGCTCAATTGTAAGCCAAATTATGACAGTTTACGTCCTTCACTCGAGTATTTAAAGGTTGATTTACTCTATTTTGTTAATAGTCTTCAATGGAAAGAGAACTAAATATTGTTTATTTAGGACTGGGAAGTAACATAGGCGACAAGATTGCCAATCTTCAAAAAGCGATTTTACTTATCGAAACGAAAATTGGAGCAGTTAGCAAAAAATCAAATTTAGTTTATTCTTCGCCTCAAGGGTTTATGTCACCCAACGACTTTGTAAATATGGCGGTAAAGTTGTCGACTGTTTTTGATCCTTTTGAACTGTTAGATGGAATCGAAGAAATAGAAAAAGCGTTGGGTCGAACAGAGAAATCAAATGGAATTTATAAAGACCGGATCATCGACATTGATATTTTATTATTTAATCAAGAAATTATTAATCATGTTCGCTTAACTATTCCCCATCCTTTAATCGATTCGCGCGACTTTGTAAGCATTCCTCTTTCCCAAATATTGGATAAAAAAAAATAGTCTTTTTATCATTTAGTTGTTGTTTATTTCGTGTTTAATTTTTAATGGTTACATTTGCTCGTAATTTTAAAATATTTATTATGAAATCAAATTTTTTATTCGTTTACCTATTTTTAATGTTGTGTATGGTTTTCCCAAGTTGTGACCTACTCAAGGACGTAACTTACACGGTAACTCCGAATCCTCTCGAAATGCATGGGGATAATGTGAAAACATCGGTAACAGTAACTATTCCGGAAAAAGGAATAAAAAAGAAAGTAAAAGTCGAAATCACGCCTACTTTGGGTAATGCGAAATTGTCAACATGGACTATCCAAGGAGAAAAAGCTACAGGAAATGGACAAGTGATTACCTTCAAGCCAGGTGGAACAGCCACATTTGAAGATGTTGTTGCCTATGATCCATCGATGGAGGCAGCTGATTTAAAGCTAACGGGTAAAATTTACAAGGGAACAAAAGAAAAAGACGCCCTTCCGGTAACAAAAATAGCAGATGGAACGATCATTACGCCCCTGTTGGTTCGTCCTGAGTTTATGATGTTACTCGCAGACGATAAGATTGTACGATCTGTAGATAATAACATTTCCGCTTCCATGAATTTTGAGAAGGGAAAATCAAATGTACGTAAGACAGAATTAACGGATAAGGACATACTTGATTTGGTAATTTGGTTAACAACAGCGCAAGCTAATAGTAAAATTACTATCAATTCAATTGATGTTAAGGGTTACGCATCGCCAGACGGCGAAGAAACAAAGAACGGAACTTTGTCTAAAGAGCGTTCACTAATGGCTCGAAAAGCATTTACTGATTTAATGAGCAAAGCGAAAATGATGATGTATGCCGATACAACGATGTATTCAATTGCAGGTTTAGGAGAGGATTTTGTTGGTTTCCAAAATCAATTAGCAACTACAACTACTGTTTCAGAATCGGATAAAGCATTGTTTTTAAGGGTTATTCAGATGTCTGCCGATCCTGCTGAAAGAGAAAAGCAAATGTTAGCACTAGGAAAAGGTTGGAAGGAATTGGAAAAAGACGTGTTTCCAATGATCAGAAGATCAGTGATTACTGTTAATTACACAGAGAAAGGCTGGACGGATGCTGAATTAGTTTCTGCAGCATCAACGAATCCTTCTGTTTTAAATGTGGAAGAAATGTTATTTACAGCGGGAAAATTAACAAAAGATATCGCCGAAAAAGCGCGTATCTATCAGGCTGCTGCAGCTGCTTTTCCTTCTGATTATAGAACACACAATAACCTAGGTGCTGTTAAATACATGCAAAATAAAGTTTCCGAAGCCAAAGTTAGCCTCGAAAAAGCAAATAATTTAATGGATAACGGAATGTCTAAAAATAACTTAGCGGGTGTTGCCATGTCAAATGGTGATAGAGTAACAGCTAAAAAATTATTAGGTCAAGTGAAAGATAAATCAAATCAAACGTCTTACAACAACGCAATTATTGCTGTGCTAGAAGGTAATTATTCTGCTGCTGTTTCAGGTTTTGGTTCTGATGCTTCTTACAATAAAGCATTAGCGCTCATATTATCAAATAAGCTAGATGAAGCAAGTAAGACCATCGCTGCAAGTATGGACAAAGAGTCTGCAGACGGCCACTACCTCAAAGCAATTATAGCTTCAAGAAGCAACGCTGGTGTTGATGCTGTGGTTAGCTGCTTAAAGTCTGCCTTTGCAAAAAATCCGGGATTGAAGTCGAAAGCGTCGAGAGACAGAGAATTTATTAAGATGATGGGGGACGCAAGTTTCTCAGCTGCGGTAAATTAATAACATAACTCAAGTTAGTAGTTTATCCAACTAAATTTTAAAGCCCTCGTCAATGACGGGGGCTTTTTTCATGCTCGCTAAATACTCCTGCTCACCTTGTCCTTTAGTTGGTATCAACATGGTTTGACACTTCAAAAATGTCGTGTCCATAAGTGTTGAGTACCCGCAATAGGACATGATAAGTTTCGCTCGAAGTAGTAGCGCATCATTCGTTTTCCAACTCGTATTTAGTTTGAAATATACTAACAAGTCGTCGGGTATAATGGCCATGCATTCGATTGATCCAATAAGGTACTTTTCTCCATGGATGGCATGAAATGCACCTCTAAAGTGATTGATGAGTGCTGCTGAAAATTCAATAGGGCCACTAATTAATAAGATGCATTGAATATCTTTTATAACATCAATTTCGTTTACTTGCTCCTCAAATCGCGATTGTAAACCAATATAGATGGAATTCGCATTACGTGTTCGAGCTAATTTACCTGCAAGATTTATTTTTGCGTCATCTACAATCCAAATGGTATTGAATTTTTTCATGAAAAATTGATGCAACGCCTGGATAGGCCATGCTATTTTTGGCAACGGTAAATAACATTGATGGGTGATAAAAATGCTTGGACAATTTACTGTTCGAAAACCATAGCGGTGATCGGAAAGTACTAAATTGATTTCGTGCTGTTCTACAAGTTGCGTAACGCTTTTTAATTCCTGCTTGTAACGTTTATATAAAATGCCAATAGAGGGAACTAAGCGAAATAATCGAAAGCCATCATCGCCAAATTGGAATGGGTAGGGGGCATGTTTTAGATAAGTAATGGAATGAGAAAAGTATTCTTGCAAAACAACAAAGTCACTTTCTCTTCCGGCATAAAAAAGTGTGTTATTATTTTTTAGTAAAATTTGTACTATCGGAATACACCGAGATAAATGGCCGTAGCCCCAATTTAATGTTGAAAGAAGAATTCGTTTATCTTTTATGAAGGCAGGTAGCATTATTTTGGTGCAAAATGGTAAATTTAGTATCTATTGTGATAAGGGTATCGTTGCAATTGGTTATTTTTGAAATTCACATTAAAATAGGGGTATGTTCGACAACAATGAATTCAGAAAGTATGCAACAAAACACATGGGGCTTAATAGCTTAAGCGTTGATCACTACATAGAATCGTCTATGACACCATACATTATAGAGGAACGTCCAATGAATATGACACAGATGGATGTTTTCTCAAGATTAATGATGGACAGAATTATTTTCTTGGGAACAGGAATTAATGACCAAGTTGCAAATATTATCAATGCGCAATTACTATTTTTGGAATCTGTTGATCCTAAAAAAGATATTCAAATTTACATGAATTCACCCGGAGGATCTGTTTATGCAGGTTTAGGGATTTATGATACGATGCAGTACATTCGTCCGGATGTTGCAACAATTTGTACAGGTATAGCCGCTTCCATGGGTGCTGTGCTGCTATGTGCAGGCGCAGAGGGAAAACGGAGTGCCTTAAAACATTCACGCGTGATGATTCACCAACCCTTAGGAGGTGCTCAAGGACAGGCATCAGATATAGAAATTACAACAAGGGAAATTCTTAAGTTGAAAAAAGAACTTTATGATATTTTGGCCCTCCACTCTAAACAAACCTTTAAAAAGGTTTCCATTGATTCTGATAGGGATTATTGGATGACAGCAAGCGAGGCGAAAGAATATGGAATGGTGGACGAGGTGTTACTTAGAAATCCTAAATAAAAAGTAATGGCTAAAAATGACGCGCATTGTTCTTTTTGTGGAGCAGAACGCAAGGATGTTACGATTTTAATCGCTGGTGCCTCTGGACACATTTGCGATAGTTGTGCACTACAAGCGGTGAACATTGTCAGAGGAGAAGAGAAATTAAAATCTTCTTTGAATTTAAGTGCCTCAACAAAGCATAAAGTGCTTAAGCCGCTAGAGATAAAAAAACGCCTCGATGAATACATCATTGGTCAAGATACTGCCAAAAAAGTATTGGCTGTTGCTGTTTACAATCATTACAAGCGTTTAGATGACCAAAAAGTTACCGACGATGTTGAAATCGAAAAGTCAAATGTTGTTTTAGTAGGAAGAACGGGAACGGGAAAAACACTGTTAGCTAAAACAATTGCTAAACTTTTAGATGTTCCTTTTTGCATTGCTGATGCAACGGTTTTAACAGAGGCAGGTTATGTTGGAGAGGATGTAGAAAGTATTTTGTCACGTTTATTGCAAGCAGCAGATTATAACGTCGATTTAGCTCAAAAGGGAATTGTTTTTATTGATGAAATTGATAAAATTGCTAGAAAAAGTGATAACCCATCCATTACGAGAGATGTATCGGGTGAAGGAGTACAGCAGGCTTTACTTAAATTGTTAGAAGGTTCCGTGGTTAATGTGCCTCCGCAAGGAGGAAGAAAACACCCGGAACAAAAAATGATTTCAGTAGACACGAAGAATATTCTTTTTATTTGTGGAGGTGCTTTTGATGGTGTTGAAAAAATAATTGCCAATCGAGTAAATAGACAAACAATTGGATTCTCAACAGAAGATCAGGGTTACCACGACACGGATGCCCTGTTAGAAAATATTTCGCCTGCTGATTTAAGAACATTTGGACTAATACCGGAATTAATTGGTCGCTTTCCTGTTCTATCTTATCTTGAGCCCTTAAGTGCAGAGGCATTAAAAAGAATACTTACTGAGCCCAAAAATGCCCTCATTAAGCAATTTGTTAAACTGTTTGAGCTAGATGGCATTAAGTTGACCTTTGACAAAGAAGTGTTCGATTTGATTGTTGAAAAAGCGTCTGCGTTTAATCTGGGTGCCAGGGGACTTCGATCGATTTGTGAAGCCATCTTAATGACGGCAATGTACGATTTGCCTTCTAGTAAAACAAAACTCTTGCATGTGGATATAACCTACGCGCGAGCTCAATTTGATAAATCTAAATTGGGGAAATTAATGGTGGCGTAATCCATGTGTTTATATTGCGTTAAAAGTTATTAACTTTGTACTCGATTATCTTTCTATTATTATGAAAACAATTCAATTTCGAGAGGCGCTAAAAGAAGCAATGTGTGAAGAAATGCGCATGGATAGGACGGTCTTTCTCTTAGGTGAGGAAGTCGCTGAATACAACGGTGCATACAAGGTTTCACAAGGAATGCTTGACGAATTTGGTCCAAAACGTGTAATCGACACGCCAATCGCTGAGTTGGGGTTTTCTGGAATTGCCGTTGGCGCTTCAATGAATGGTTTACGTCCAATTGTTGAATTTATGACGTGGAATTTTGCCATACTTGCAGCAGATCAAATAATAAATTCTGCCGCAAAAATGCTTCAAATGTCAGGTGGGCAATACAGTTGTCCGATTGTTTTTAGAGGAGGAAATGGCCCTGCTGGACAATTAGGCGCTACGCATTCACAAAGTTTTGAAGCATTTTATGCGCATGTACCGGGATTAAAAGTAATTACACCATCTTGTCCGGCAGATGCAAAAGGTTTACTGAAGTCCGCAATTCGCGATAATGATCCAGTAGTCTTTTTAGAATCTGAAAAAATGTATGGCGACAAAGGGGAGGTACCTGAAGGCGAATACATTATACCAATAGGTGTTGCGGATATCAAAAGGAAAGGAACAGATGTTACGGTTGTTTCCTTTGGTAAAATAATTAAAGTTGCCTACGAGGCGGCCGAATTATTAGCAAAGGAAAATATTAGCGTTGAAGTAATCGATTTGAGAACTATTCGTCCGATTGACTATCAAACAGTTGTCGAATCCGTCAAGAAAACAAACCGCTGTGTAGTGCTCGAAGAGTCATGGCCTTTGGCCTCAATTTCTTCCGAAATTGCCTATCATTTGCAGCGTTACGCGTTTGATTACCTTGATGCTCCCGTACAAAGGGTAACGCAAACGGATACACCATTTGCCTTTTCACCAACTTTAATTGAGGAGGCTTTACCTAATGTAAATCGCTTGATTACCGCCATTAAGCGTACCGTTAATCGGTAATTAGCTGTGTTATCAATTCAAGATTGAATTAATACATCAGTGCCTTTTTTGAATTTGTTCTCCATTGCGCGTCGTATTTACTATCGGAAAAATAAATGATTAAATCCGCGTCGTATTTACTGGAACAAAAAAAGATTTTCTTTTTTGCATCGTATTTACTAGATGCAAAAAACCACAAGCCTTTGTTATCTGTTGCATCGTATTTTGAGGAACATTTGAAAACGATTAGATCGGCATCGTATTTCGAGGTGGCAACAAATACTTTTACGTCGGCATCGTATTTGGAGTCAACTGCGTAAACAACTTGTCCAAAGGCATTCATTGAACAAAAAAGTAAAATGGTAATAAAAAGAGTTTTCATAAGGAATAATTTTAAAGTTGAATTGATAATTTACTTTTCTAAAAATCTAAGCGATTACAGTTTGACGAATTTTTTATATAATCCAAGGTACATTTCTTGTTTACCATTTATATTCTTAATCGTGTACGTAGAACACAATTTATAGTCCTCCGTTTTTAAGCTTAATGTGGTCAAAAAAGCAGCTGGCGTTGCTAGTTTATCCAATAAATCCTTTAAAAGACCACTTTCTTTATTTTCTTTTTTATACTTTTCGATAAGAAATTCTTGAAAATCCTGCTCGTTTGGATTTGTCATAAATGCAACTACTAAGCCAATTATTAATACTAACCAAAATAATTTTTTCATATCATCTAAGGTAACTAGTCCGTTTTAAAGTTAAAGGTATAATAATTAATTAAAATATGTGAACTCCCTTAAATCGAATTCGTTTTTTCACATTAATTTGGTCTGAAAACAGTATTAAAACACGCGTAATAAGAATAGATTAACTAATGTCATTTTAATTCACCCCTATTTTTATTTTTCATCTACTTAATTAAAACAGGCAACTCAAAATATACTGCCTCCGTAATCAAATTATCAGAGGTCATTACTGAAATCCATTTATTAACATTTAAAAATTATTTTTATGAAAATCAATTCAATTGTTTTGGTTGTTGTTTTAGCGTTGGCTGCAACATCTTGTAATAAAGCAGATCGTCCTATTTCTTATTCTGTCGGTGAAGAAGCACACGGCGGTATTGTTATCAAAGTAAGCGATGGAGGTTTACACGGTTTAGTCGTTGCAAAAGTTGATCAAGTTATAAGTACTGATTACCTTGATTACGTTGAATCGCTAGAGGTTGTCGCTACCTGTAGTGAAGGCGGTGCTGGTTGGCGTCTTCCAAATAAAGAGGAATTGCAACTTATCTACACAAAAAAGGCAAGTTTAGGAACTTTTAGGAACTGGTATTATTGGTCCTCAACAAAGAATGGTAATTTTCCTTGGGCTTGTCAGTTTGGAGTGAACGCCGCTTATCCATCTAATTTTAAGTGCCCAAATAATGGCTTTAATTCACGTGCCGTTAAAGATTTCTAAGCGTTTAAGATTCAGGCATAAAACGCATAGTAATTAGATAATTTTCTAAGCTATGCGTTTTTTTTATGCGTAGAAGTTACTGATCCTTCAATGCATATTGCCACTTCATCAACGTTTCCATTTATCGGAGGAATTAATTTTCGTATTTTTAATTTTAAGTAGATGATACCGTTGATTTCATTCGTTAATTTAGTCCATATTCGTTGTCCAACATGTTCAATCAACTTAGAACGAATCGCCATTTCTGTCGTTACAATGGCATTTATTTGCACATAATCAATGGTTTGATCTAATTCATCGTTCAGTGCTGCTTCTGAGAAGTCTGTTTCAAGGTAAACATCTACCACATAGTTTCCTCCAATTCGCGCCTCTTCGTCCATGCAGCCATGAAACGCGTACAATTTAATTCCAGTAACCTCAATACTATGCTTCATTTAAAATTTTTTGAATGGTAGTTAACCCAATATGCATACGGTTTAAAACGTCTTCTTTTCCTAAAAAAGCAGCAATATCAAACATGCCTGGTCCTGCACCAACGCCTGTTACAGCCAAACGAAAGGGGAGCAGAACTGCGCCTATTCCAACCGATTGTTCCTCTAAATACCGCTTAAAGGCCACTTCGATGGAAGCAGCATCAAAAGTGGTTAACGTGGCGATTTCATCGTGCCATCCTTTCAGTAATGGAGTGGTGTCTGTCTTCCATTTTTTTCTAATAGTTTCGCTATCCCAATCATTTGTCTGCGCGAATAAATAGTGTCCATCGCTATAAATATCTTGTACAAACGTTGCTCTTTCTTTCATGAGGCCACAGATTGTTTTTAATTGCTCTTGTGATTGTTTCAGCTCAGGTAAAAGTATTTTAAGTTCGATTGCTAATTGTTCGTCAGTTTGGGCGCGAAGGTATTGTTGTTGAAACCAACTGGTTTTATCAGGATCAAATTTTGCCCCCGACTTGGAAACCCTTTCTAAAGTAAAGGCTTCCACTAATTCATCTAGGGTGAAAAGTTCTTGGGCTGTACCCGGGTTCCAACCTAATAAGGCAAGCATATTAATGAATGCACTTGGGTAATAACCTTTTTCTCGATAGCCCGAATATAATTCACCTTCTGCCGTCGTCCAGTTTGTTGGAAAAACAGGGAATCCTAAACGATCGCCATCTCGCTTAGACAATTTTCCGTTCCCGTCGGGTCGTAAAAGAAGAGGTAAATGTGCAAACAAAGGGCACTCCCAACCAAAGGCCTCATATAGCATAACATGCAAAGGTGCTGATGGCAACCATTCTTCCCCTCGAATTACGTGGCTGATTTTCATGGTATGGTCATCAACAATATTAGCTAAATGATAGGTAGGCATTCCATCGCTTTTGAAGAGTACTTTATCATCTAAATTATTGGTGTTAACCACGACCCATCCACGAATGATGTCGTGAAAGCGGATATCTACATTTCTGGGCATTTTCATTCTAATAACGTAAGGCGCACCATCGCTTAATAATTGTATTACCTCTGATTGTGGCAAGGTAATGGAATTTCTTAAACTCGCTCTTGTTACGCTATTGTATTGCCAATTCGGCATACCCATCTGTTTTGATTTTTCTCGCATCGCTTCTAATTCCTCAGGTGTATCAAAAGCATAATATGCTTTTTCGGTGGCAATTAATGTTTCTGCAAATGGCTTATACATTTCTTTTCTTTCGGATTGCACATACGGCCCATAATCTCCTCCAATTCCGGGGCCTTCTGTCGGCATTATACCACACCATTCCATAGCATCCATGATGTAATCTTGTGCGCCTTCAACAAAGCGTGCCTGATCGGTATCTTCAATCCGAATGATAAATGTCCCGTTATGTTTTTTAGCAAATAGGTAATTATACATTGCTGTTCGCACACCGCCCATGTGAAGTGGTCCTGTTGGAGAAGGGGCAAAGCGTACACGAATAGGTTTGTCAGTCATGATTTAAATTTTTACGAAGATACCAAATTTCTCTGTTTACGTCTTTGTGAAAATCAGTTATAATTATTAAGTTGGCTTGGAAGAGCAACTTATTTTAGGCGTGAAAAATTATCCAATTAAATGGAGCATAATTCGAAATGTATATTTCAATAAGTCATTATCTATACTACTTTGATTGTATCTGCGCTAAATAATTGTTGATCAAAATCAAGATCAATTCGCCCAAGATTTATTCCTCCCCATCCTGTTTGGTTGATAAGAATGGGGTCTCCATCTAAGTTTTTTTCTAATAAAGGTCGCTCCAGGAAGGTGTGCGTGTGGCCACCAAGAATCAGGTGTATATTTCTTGTTTTTTTTGCCATTAAGCGATCAGATGGTTTCTCGTCTTTGTATTCAAATCCAAGATGAGATAGGCAAATTATTACATCACAACCTTTTGCTTTTAGTTGGGCGGCTTGTTTGTTCGCGGTATCAATTGGATCCAAATAAATCATTTTACCATAATTAGCTCCAGGCACTAAACTTTCAAGATTTACACCGATTCCAAACACACCTATTTTCAGACCACCTTTATAAAAAATGGTATGTTCTTTTGTTTTACCCTCCATAATGGTATTGGCAAAATCGTAGTTGGAACATAAAAAAGGAAAGTGCGCGTGTTCTTGGGCACTAATAAATCCTTCAAGTCCTATATCAAAGTCGTGGTTACCCATGGTTGCAGCATCGTAACGCATTTCGGACATTAATTTCATTTCAAGATGTCCTTTGAAGGTGTTAAAATAGGGAGTGCCTTGAAATATGTCGCCGGAATCAAACAATAACACATTTGCCTCTTCCGCTCTGATTTTTTCAATTAATGCGTGTCGTTTTGCAACACCTCCCATTCCCGGGAATTTGGGATGATTCTTCGGAAAAGGGTCAATGTTCGAATGGGTATCATTGGTGTGGAGTATGGTAACTCGCCTACTTTTCGAACCCCACTGTTGTGTGAGTCCCTGATATGACATGGATAATGCGCCTAGGCCTAATCCTGCGTTTCGAATAAATTTTCTCCTGTCCATTATTTGATTCTCATTTCAGTTTTTTCAATTAAGGTTTCTTGGTATCGAGCCTCTTCAATTAGCGCATCCCTTAATGTTTTGTTTTTCTTGGTATAGTTAGTTCCTTTTTTGAAAAAAGCCATGTTATCGCCTCCATTTGCCAGGTAATCGGAGGTAATAACCCAAACATGGGTATGGGTTGGTAATAGACTACTTATGCTTATTTCCCCATTTACAATGGAGGCATTGGCTAGTGGTTCACCGCCGGTTTTTATTAAGTAGGCGGCAATTTCAGGTAAAACAGAAACAGGAATTTCCACCCATGTTATGGTATTATCAAATGGCATAAGTTTGTAAAGATCGCCCATAAGAATTTCCCCTTTGTTTAAGGTTGAGCGAAGACCGCCGAAATTGAGTAGACAAAATGCAGGCTGACTTAGGCGAACCATTTTCGTTTGATTCACAAACAAGGCATCTGCTACCCAGTTCATCAAATTGGATGAAGGTCTTTCTATGATAAAGTCAGTTGCGGCATTGGCGACATGAATATTCATCATTTTCGAGAGTGAATCTCGGTATGGCTTAATAATTTTTTCGGTTTCCTCTGCACTATTCGAATCGTTAGTAATCGGCAGTAGCTGGGTTTGATGGAGAGTTAAGTGTGTAGAACAAGAAATTAATCCTATTCCCAAAAAAAGCGTCCAAAGAACCTTAAACATTAGTCAATAATAAATGAGCCTTTTGCCATACCAAGTTCAGTGTTAACTTTAATTAAATACTTTCCAGCTTTAAGTTGGTTGCCATCTAGTTCTAAAACAGGCAGGCTAACTAAGTTGTTTTGAAGAACTGTTTTTCCAAGAATATCAGTTATGACATAGCTTGTGATGTTCAAACCATTTACTTGTGCGAATACTTTACCATTAGATGGAACAGGGAATACGCTAAAGTTCATAGCTAATTGCTCTTCTAATCCCACATTACAATCAACAGCTAAATAAGTCATGTTTGAAAAATTGACGTGACAAGCATAATTAACTGAATCGATGAATGGATTTCTATTTCCTTGCGTACTAAAAATATATTCTTGTCTAGCTATTTCATAATTATCTGGTAAATCTGCAAAATGCCAGTTTTTCAATGATGTTTGATCTTGGTATGCAGGAAATGACCAATTATTGCCGCTTACACCGTTATAGCAAGTGGCCATATAAAAAATGGCTCTTGCCGCATTTCCTTTCTGCGCTGCTTTCGGCTCGTAGACCATTTGTTGGCCGTTGTAACCGACACGACCTTCTAAGTAAGTAAAAACAACGTTTCCAGTAATGTCCATTAAAGGCAGATTACTTCGAGGGGTGTTTGCATTCTGTAAATTCGTTGGATATAAATTATGTTGATCGCTGTATTCCATTAATTCAGGATTGTCAGCTGGAAATGTTGGCATCCAAGAATGGCAATAGCTATGCTCTCGAGAGTAACCCTGCGTTGTCCAATCAAAAGGATCGTTAAATACTTTTCTTTCGCCTGAATACGCACAAATCACAAACGATTGACCATTTGTAGTGTCTCTCACCTCAAATTGATTCATCACCGTTTGTTTATAATTAAAATAACTGATAACTGTGTGCGGGTTGATGAGGTTTGATAAGCTCGACAAAAAGGTGGGTGAAGATGAATTCATTGCTGCATAATAATTCCCGATATTCAATCCTGTACTACTTGTATTGCCAATAGCAGCATTTGTTGTTTTATAATTCTCAAAACCAGCTGGCCCATTAAATGCAAAAACAGCAAAATGATAGGATTGATTGGCAATAATTCCTCTAGGTGTAAAGGATGTTCCCTGACCTATGTATGCCACTTTAGCATCACCAATGACATCGCCTCTCAAATAAGAGCTTCCATCTGTTGGAACGGCAGTAATAGCTCCGCCATTTTTCCAAAGAACGATGTACTTTTCTGCATTTACTCCGTCATTGTATGCTCCAGCAAGCGTGTATGCTTGTACATTTGAAAATGTTAAGCTGCTAGGATTACTAGTTGGTTCAGTAGCTAAATTGTCATTTCCAACAGCAATGAAATTAATCAGGTATGGATTTTCGTCAATGTCTGAATTACTAATAGAAATAGAAGCATACCTTGAACCAGGTCCTGCTGGGTTAAAATTAAGTGTGAAGTTTTGGTTAGCTCCACCCGGAATAGTTGCTGTATTTAGGTTGGTTGTATAATCGGCAGCATTAACTCCAGAAAGGGTTGCTGCTGTTACGCTAAGGTTTTGAACGCCTGTATTTTCTATTGTAATGGAATTAATTGCGGTATTTCCAATGATGTATGAACCATTGTTTAGTACTGTTGCTCCATTAATTTTTACATTTATTTCATTTAATGGTGCTACATACGCTACGATATCGTTGGTACTTCTTGGAACAATTTGATAATTTGCATTAAATTGACCAAGTACACCTGTTATGGTAACTGGACCAGCCAAAATTGGTGTGCCATCGATGTTAGTTGTTCCATTGATGCGAACATCTAAGGTATTCGTACCATCTGAAATTTGAACAGTACTGTTTCCTGCTGCGAATGTACCACTTTGTACAAACGTCACGTTTTCAATTGTCACAAGTTGAGCCTCTAAAGGTTCTCCCGCACTTGTAATTGGTATATTAAGAGGGATATTATTGGTAGTTGGGCCGTGGTTGGTAAATGAACTTGTTGGGGAAATTTCTAATAGCCCGTTGAAGTCAAATAATACACCTGTAGCTGTGATAGAATCACCTTTTAATATGCTGCTAAGGTTATTTCCATAACAGGGAATTGCTGCGGTTCCGTCTTGTATGTAGCGAATAGCACCTAGTTCAGCACCATTAGAAGATACACCAGTGACTGTGACTGTTTGGCCAATACCGGCGTTTCGAGCGGTGGCAATGTTTTGTGCAAACAACGCAGTTGAAGATGCGATAATTGATAAACTTAGAATGATTTTTTTCATTTAATTGAGTTTAATTCTTAAAATTGAAGACCAATAGCGACATTAAATCGAAACCCTCCTCCAAACATAACGGTGGCTGATTGCGCATCAAAGGTATCATAACTATCGTTCGCATTGTTGGTCGCATCAGAAATATATCTAGTATTTAATAAATTAGTGATGGTAGCACTTGTATTGAGCGTACAGTTTTTTAAGGGGTATTTGTAACCTGCAAATAAGTTAATGAGATAATAAGACGGCATTATCCATGATTCTCTTCTTGCATTTACTCCTTGTAAAGTAAAAGGGTCAAAATTAGAATAGTATCGATCAAAATACTGAGCTTGAACTTTACAATAGAAATTTTTAAAGGGCTCATAACGAATAGAAGCAGATAAAGCTGTTTGTGCAGCATCTCCTACATGAACGCCTTTTGCATCAAATTTTACCATTAATGAGTCATATTGAGGAATAAGGACGGTCTTGTCTGAATTCCAATACCAGTTTCCATAAGAAAACATGAATTCGGCACTTAATTTTTTGGTGATGTTATAGGCAATGTCGATTTCTCCACCTAAGTGTATAGCATCCATTCCGTTAATATTAACGCGTATAGATTCTGTGGGATCATTTGGATCTGGAACGGAAACGCCATATGGAAAAGGTTTGTTTTTCCAATTAGTCGCATAACCATTCAGGTTCACGCCAAATTTTTTATTCGCATAATTCAACCCGCCTTCCAACGCTAAAATAAGTTCGTTGGTGAAGGTTCCAAAGAAGGCATTGGTGTTGTTGTCAATTACATTAGAAAATTGTGGCGTGCGATTTAAATACCCAAGGTTGATATAAGCACTGGCATTTTCAAAAATTCGGTAAGCAACTCCGCCTTTAAAGGTATATCCGGGTATAAATTTCCAATCTGTTTGATCGTTTTTTAATCCTACTGAGGAAGATGTATAGGTGTTTCCCTGGTATTGAATCGTATCTCCCGTGCCAATTCGCAAGGTAGTATCTCCAATTTCCAAGACTCTTTTTTGGAAATAATCAATGCCTTTGTATCCGTTTAAGATCCCAGTTACATTCACAAAAAATGATAGTTTATCTCCAGTGTAGGCCATCTGACCAAAAGCTCCGGTCCATTGAACCAATCCACTTCGATCTGCATTAAAGGTATTTTTAGCGATTTTATCGCCGACTCTTTTCATAGGAGACGCGGCGTTTTTGTTGGCATTGTCTACGTAATAATCACCGCCCAATAAATCTGAAACCACTTGATAATGCCTTCCTTCATAGTACCGCAAATCAATACCTCCCGAAACTTCTACCTTCTTTGATAATTCATAATTTAATTGACCTAAATACCCCGCCCAAAAATGATTGTTTATACTTGCTAAAAGTATTTGACTTGATTTTATTTCAGTAGGGGAGTATAGAGGATCTATATTTGGGGTGCCAAATAAGGAGTTGAATTTATTTTCTTTTTCCATCAGATCCCAATTTATCAAATTATTGGAATCCCTAAGCACTGCAGAAGAATTATAAATACTTGTTCCTCCGCCGCGTCCTATTGAAAAATAGGCCATGTTAGAAACGGATAATTTATCATTTACTTTCCAAAAGTCCTTTAAGGTCAATTGCGGTTTTGAATAAAAGTTTAACCGTTCATTAAGTATTTCTCGCTTGCCATTCTCTGTTCGGTATCCCCAATGTTGATTAAATCGTATTCCTTGATCAAAAAAATTTAGCGCGGTATCAATGTTTGTTCCTAATTCTCTAGCAGCATCTTTATCCCAATATTGAATGGCTTGGGTGTAGGAACGTTGGCCATGTTGCTGAGGCGCAGCGAAACCAGATAGCGTTACCAAATGGCTTTTTATTTTTTTGATAATTTTAAATAACCAAAAAAACCTTGGCTTGGCGTTCCATAAACCCACCCATCTCCTTGTTTGTAGGAAGTAGAAACGGTTAAACCCCAACCTTTTTTTGTCATGCCGGTATTGTAGGAAAAACTGGAACGGAGAAAATTTCCTGTTCCATATTCTTGTTTAAAACTTCCTCCTTTTTTATTTCCGATTCCTTGTGTAATGATATTAATCGTTCCACCGATTGAAGGCATGGCAATTTTGGTAGCGCCCAATCCTCTCTGAACTTGCATTTGTGCTGTTATCGCATCTAATCCAAACCAGTTCGACCAATAAACAGCGCCATTCTCCATGTCGTTTACGGGAACTCCATCGATCATAACGCCCACATTTCGTTGATCAAAACCACGTACATTAATTCGTGCATCGCCGTCTCCACCACCTGTTTGAGTAGCATACACGCCTGGAGTTCCATTGAGCAACATAGGTAGATCGCGCGAGCCTAATTCTTCTGCAATTTTTTGGAGGGATATTTTGGTAACGGCCACAGGCACATTTCCTTCATTGACTAAATTACCAATGACCTTTACTTCTTCAAATTCTTGGTTCCCTCCAAGTAGGATCGTTAATGTATTCTCCGTTTTTGTGATTTTTATGGCTTGTGCCATAGGTTCAAAGCCAATCATACTTGCATTGGCCTGGTAAGCCCCGAAAATTAAATTGCTAATTTTACATGTTCCATCTGATAATGTAATGGCTTTGAAAATAGCATTGGGATCTGTTTCACTCGTTAAAATTACCTTTGCCCCAACAACGATTTCTCTATTTACGTCTACAACTTTGATGCTTAAATTTCCTTTATTCTGTCCTAAGACAAAAAAAGATAACACGCAGGAAAAAATAAGTAGGTATGTCTTCATTGGAAGAATAAAATAATAAAAGCCGTTTTAAACGGCTTTTATATATTGTGAGAAATTATCTTACAATTACTTTTTTAATTTCTTGCGATCCATTTTTCATGGTAATTCTCAAGAAATAAACTCCTTTATGACCATCTATATCAATCGTCAAATTGGCTTTGTTGTCGTAAGTGTTATATGTCATTTGCTGACCGAAAGCATTTACTAACTGAACCGATTTAATGTTTTGAGCGTTTTTAAAATATACGATACCAGATGTTGGATTTGGAAACATAATTAAATCCGGAACGCTTGTTTCATTGATAGCTGCAGGATTACAATTACAGGCGTGACTCCCTAATGAGTTCCAATTTCCATCTAAAATGGGGTTACCGCTAGTTCCATAAATAGTATCTCCGTTAGCATCTAATCTCACAATTACTGCTGGAATGGAATCCCATTCTAATAAAGGGTCAAAATGCGAAACCTGAGTATTTACACCTTTTTCAATAGTTATTTTTCTTATCATTGAATGATCTTTCGTAACCAATTCCCCTAATCCTGTGCTAAATGGAAATTGCGAAGACCAAGCACCATCATTTCCTGCAGCGCTTCCTGAGGAGTTTGCTGGGTTCTGACCGATTTTACCAAAAATATCTACAATCACAAAACCAGGGACATTTGTAGGATTTATTAATGCGGTAGCGGATGCAGGTAGAGTTCCTTTTGCCAACATAACAGCATCATTACCATTCCAATAGAAAGCATTGGAGGTATTGTAAACAGGGCTATAAAAGCCATCTGCTCTTGCTTGTAAGGAGTCCCAAATTGGTGCCTCTTGCCCGGTTCCCATAGGGTCTAGTTTTTCTAAAACAGCGACATACACGTCATGTGCGCCAACCATTCCGGTTAATTGAACGGAGTTAGCTACTGTGGCAGACGAAGACCCATTCGAGTAACGAGTTACAAAATATTGACTCAAGTCGATTGGGGCTGAGGTAGGATTGTAGATTTCAAGAGCTTTGTTGTTTGACCAGCCTTCCACGTATTCTGAAATAAATAATTGGCTACAATTAGTTTGTGCAACTACTGAATTAATAGCAAAGAAAAAAAGTAGGGTAGAGGTTATTTTCATGGTTAAAAATTTTATTTTACAAAAGTAATTTAAAATTTAGTTAATAACACACCACATTGGTTGTTTAAGATTAAATTTTTTAGCCCTATATATTAATTAAAGTTTAACAAGTATCTTCGTCACTTAAAAAACAAATATTATGAAAATTATTTTTTGCGCATTCTTTTTAGTGAGTTTACAGCTGTATGCTCAAGATATTACAGTCGAAAAAATATGGAAAAATTATGAGTTTTATCCAAAAAGTGTAGGTGGGTTTAAGTCCATGAAGGATGGCGAGCACTACACAAAGACAAATGAAGATGGTTCTATTTTTAAGTACAAATTGTCGGATGCGAACGATCAAGGTACCCTTATTGTCGCCTATGAATCATTAGTTTACAAGGATTCATTAATTTCTTTCGATGACTACGAGTTTAACAGCGACGAAACTAAGATATTATTAATGACGCAAATTAAGCCTGTGTACCGCAGAAGTTTTACGGCGATTTATTACCTCTATGATTTGGGCACTAAAAAATTATCACCACTCGACGAAAAACATTCGCCTCAGTCCTTGGCAGCGTATTCACCCGATGGAAAATCAGTTTCTTTTATTTTTGGGAATGACATTTTTGTAAAGCAAGTTGCGAATGGGAAAGTCGTAAAAATGACAGAAGATGGAAAAAGAAATAAAATCATTAACGGATCAACCGATTGGGTTTATGAGGAAGAATTTAGCATTACCAAAGGATATGATTGGTCGCCGGATTCCAAATGGATTGCTTTCTTACGGTTTGATGAGAAGTCAGTAAAGGAATTTAATTTGACTTACTACAATGACCTATATCCCGAATTATACAAATACAAATACCCCAAAGCAGGTGAGGACAACAGCAAAGTAACAGCAAATTTATTGAATGTCTCAAATGGAACTGTGACACCCATTAACCTTGGGGAATACGAGTATATTCCAAGACTATCTTGGTCAAAAACGGCAAACAAACTTATCCTTCAGACCCTTAATCGGCATCAAAACCAGTTACAATATCATTTAGTTGACATGACTGAAAAAAAAATGAAACACAAAATGTTTTTCGAGGAAAAGTCGACCACTTACGTTGAAATTGACAACAATTTAATGATTCGAAAAGATGGAAATTCGATTTTAAGAACGAGTGAAATCGATGGGTTCAATCATATTTATCAACTTGATTTTAATGGTACTAGCACCCAGATAACTAAAGGCGAATGGGATGTAATTGATTTATATGGCGTCGATGAAAACGCTAACACCATATATTTTTCGGCGGCAGAAGTTTCTCCGATGATTAAAACCGTTAGTGCCATTCAGGGCGACGGCACCTCAAAGCGTCTGATTTCTCCAGCAACAGGAACTAATGATGCAGAATTTACACTAGGAATGAAATTTATGGTGCTTTCACACTCTGAGGCAAACGTACCGCCAACACAAACGCTCAACACAAATGATGGAAGTTTAATCCAAATTTTAGAAGAAAATCAATTGTTAAAGGGTAAGTTAGAGAAGTTATCGCTTAGCAAAAAAGAGTTCATCACATTTGATGTAAATGGAAATAAATTAAATGGCTGGATTATGAAGCCCGCCAACTTTAATTCTTCGAAAAAATATCCTGTTTACATGACTTTATATGGTGGCCCTGGACACAACGAGGTTGTTGACGCTTGGGACAATACCGATTACATGTATCATCAATTATTGACTCAAAAAGGATACGTCGTCATTTGTATTGAGCCTCGGGGTACACTTTACAGAGGAGCTGCATTTAAAAAATCAACCTATTTGCAATTAGGAAAATTAGAAACGGAGGATTTAATCGCTTCGGCTATGGAAATACAAAAATTTGCATTTGTTGATCCTGCTCGAATCGGAGTAATGGGGTGGAGCTATGGCGGGTTTATGGCAGCATTAGCAATTACAAAAGGAGCTGATGTATTTAAAATGGCAATAGCCGTTGCGCCGGTTACAAACTGGAGGAATTATGACAATATTTATACCGAACGTTTTATGCGAACACCAAAAGAAAATCCTGATGGCTATGATGCTAACTCTCCCGTTAATTTTGTGAAATTAATGAAGGGTAAGTTTTTACTTATACATGGATCGGCAGATGATAATGTGCACTATCAAAATTCGATGGAATTGGTTAATGCCATGGTAAAAGCTGATAAGCAATTTGATTTGTTTATTTATCCAAATAAAAATCATGGAATTTATGGTGGAAATACCAGAAACCATTTATTTACTATGATGTTACAGTTTATTGAGGAAAACCTATAATTTATTTGGTTTTCAGTGGGTTAAACGTAATTTTTTTAAGATGGTATTAACTTTCATATAAATTTAAAATTTATTTCACTTTTAACTGAGTTCGACACTAATTTCTTTTGTAATTTTAGGCAATAATAATTTTTACAAATTTAAATCATGAGTGAAGTTGCGAAATTAGAATTGGACGGTAAAATGTATGAACTTCCAGTAGTATTGGGTTCAGAAAATGAAAAGGGAATAGACATTTCCAAGTTGAGGGATTTGTCGGGTTACATTACCATTGATTCTGGCTATAAAAACACAGGTGCTGCCAAAAGTGCGATTACTTTTTTAGATGGTGAGGAGGGTGTCCTTCGTTACCGTGGTTATGCAATTGAAGAATTAGCAGCAAAAGCAGATTTCATCGAGGTTGCCCATCTACTCATCTACGGTGAATTACCTACGAAAAATGAGTTGTTAGAGTTCGACAAAAGCATCAAACGCCATACCTTAGTGAGTGAAGACATGAAGCGTTTTTTTGAGGCCTATCCCTCCAAAGCGCATCCAATGGGTGTTTTGTCTTCCATGATTTCCTCTCTTTCTACTTTTTATCCAGAGTCTTTAGATCCCAACAGAAGCAAGGAAGCCAAGAACTTAACTATTCACCGAATAATTGCCAAGTTACCCACGCTTGCTGCTTGGTCTTACAAGAATTCCTTGAGCCATCCTTTCATGTATCCAAAAAATGAATACGGTTATTGCAAAAACTTCTTGTACATGATGTTCTCTATGCCGACAGAGGACTATGATGTTCATCCAGTAGTAGTTCAAGCTTTAAACACCTTATTAATACTACACGGAGATCACGAACAAAATTGTTCAACCTCAACAGTTCGCATGGTGGGTTCATCCCAGGCAAATTTGTACTCTGCCGTTTCTGCAGGTATTTCAGCACTTTGGGGCCCTTTACACGGGGGCGCAAACCAGGAGGTAATCGAAATGCTCGAATATATTCATAATGACGGAGGTAACGTAGACAAATGGGTGGCAAAAGCAAAAGATAAAGAAGATCCTTTCCGATTAATGGGTTTTGGACATCGGGTTTATAAAAACTTTGACCCACGAGCCACTATTATAAAAAAGTCGTGTGACGAGGTTTTGGTTAAGCTTGGAATTAATGATCCGCTTCTTGATATTGCAAAAAAATTAGAAAAAGTAGCACTTGAAGATCCGTATTTTATTGAGCGTAATTTATACCCAAATGTCGATTTCTATTCAGGTATCATATATAAAGCACTTGGAATTCCAACAGAAATGTTTACCGTAATGTTTGCGCTTGGCAGATTGCCTGGTTGGGTGGCGCATTGGAAGGAAATGACGGAGAATAAAGAACCGATTGGACGTCCAAGACAAATATTTACAGGAGCAACAGCACGAGACTACGTTGATATATCGAATCGTTAATCACAACTGTTAGACATTTTTAAGATTCATTGTGCTTACTTTTAAACTCCTTTAAACTTCCGTTAAAGATTTCGTATGATCTAAAAGTACATGGAATGTCTCCGTTGTAAATCGTATATTTTTTTCCAGGGCGTAGCCCTATTGATTTCGGCCCGTCTTCATTCGACGTAATAATCCAAGTAGTGGATGGGTTCATGGTGTTTTTTAACCAGTCACCTATACCCGAGTATAAGTCAAGAATATCAGCTTCTAATCGCTGTCCATAAGGTGGGTTGGTCAAAATAAAAATAGCTTCTTCCTGACTTTGAATTTCATGATAGGCTAGTGCCGAAATGGCGATGTGTTTTCCAAAACTTAGCCCGCGTAAATTGGCACGTGTTTTTAAAACCATTTCGTCGGCAATATCAGAACCAAAAATTCGACAAGGTAAGGACCGTGCATTTTTCGGTGCTTCATTGTAGATTGTTTCCCACACTTGATCGTTAAAATTCTTTAGATTTTTGAAGGCGTAGTGTTGCCTTTCAATGGAGGAGGGAATACCTGCAGCCAACAACGCTGCTTCTATTAAGATGGTCCCAGAACCACAGAAAGGATCTAGAAAACTTGTTTTTCTATCCCAACCGGAAAGCCGTATGAGGCACGCAGCAACAACCTCATTTAAAGGTGCAGATCCAGTTTCTATTCGATATCCTCTGTGAAATAGAGGCGCACCACTTGTGTTTATTGATAAGGTCACCATATTTTCTCGAATGTATAAATCAATTAATATGTTTGGTGTCTTTAATTCAATACTTGGACGCTCCATATTTTTATTTCTAAAACAATCCACTATGGCGTCTTTCACTAATAAGAAAGGAAAATGGGTGTTTTTGAATAAGCCAGAATTTACAGCTCCTTTTATGGCAAAAGTTTGATTACTTCGAAAAAATGAAGTCCAATCAATTTGTGCCGATTTTTTGTAAACGTCCTGTTCATCAAAGATTCTAAATTGTACAATCTCAACCAATATGGAAATGGCACAACGTGTGTGAAGATTCAAAAAATAAACATCTTTCCATGTTCCTTTAATTTGAACGGCTCTATTTAACAAGGTAATGAGATCGTAGCCTAATTCTTTAAGTTCCTCCGCGAGTGTTTCTTCGAACCCAAAAAAGCATTTCAAAGTAATCGTAATGTTATCTTTTGTTAAATTATCAAGTGTTGTCATTTTTATAAATTAAGAACCTAAATTTGTACAAAAGAACAAAATTGAAAACGTTTTTAGCTGCATTCTTATTTCTATTTTGTTTTACGAGTAATTTTTGTGTTGCGCAAAAGCGAGTTGGATTGGTTTTAAGTGGTGGGGGTGCAACTGGTTTAGCGCACATTGGCGTTTTGAAAGCACTTGAAGAACGTGGTATTCCCATTGATTATATTGCAGGAACCTCTGCAGGCGCTCTAGTAGGTGGACTTTACGCTTGCGGCTATGCGCCTTCTGAAATAGAGGCATTTGTATTGAGTGAAGAATTTCAATTGATGAGTGGCGGGAAACTTCCGGACAGTAAGCGTTTTCTGTTAAATGAAGAGGATAATCATGCGGGTTTTTTTGCAATTACGGCTTCAAAGGACAGCATTTTAAGGAAGTCTTTACCACTAAACCTTGTAAATCCAAGCTTGTTGGATTTCGAAATGGCAAAAATCTTTGGTCTGGTAGGCATCTCTCATTCATCAAATTTTGATTCATTATTTGTTCCTTTTCGCTGTATTGCCTCTGATGTCTCCAATAAAAAAAGTACAATCTTTAAGGAGGGGAATCTAAATGAGGCGATTCGTGCGTCGATGACTTTTCCATTTTATCTAAACCCGATTAAAATTAATGATGTAATCTATTTTGATGGCGGACTTTACAATAACTTCCCAGTTAATGTAATGGTAGATGTTTATAATCCGGATTTTCTAATCGGAAGTAACACAGCAACGATCGCTTCCAAGCCAAACGAAAAGGACTTTATCGGTTTACTGCAAAACATGATGGAAACGCCTACAAATTACACCTTACTAAGTTCCAATGGCGTAATCATTAAAATTAATTCATCAGTGGGAACTTTCCAATTTAATAAGGTAAAACAAGCAATTGAAGACGGTTATCGGGCAACACTGCTCCAACTGGACTCCATTGAATTGGCTGTGCCTAATAGAATTTCGTCAGATGAACTGATGAGTAGACGCTTAGCTTTTAGGAAAAAGACCATACCCATGGTGGTGAGTTCCGGTACGATAATAAGTAATGAAAAAAGAAATCTATCCTATGTAAGCAAGTCCTTGTTTTCTGCTAAAATGCAGGTCGGTTTATCCCCGGGATTGTTCGAGAGGCGCTATTTTCGATTAGCAACAAGTCCTCAAATTAATTTCTTGTACCCCAATTTTGAAGTAAAAAGAGATAGTACGCTTCATCTTCGTTTATTTGTTCGTAAATCAAATGATTTTAAGTTTGATGTTGGCGGTCACCTTTCCTCAAGGGCGGTAAATACAGGGTTTATTGGAATTACGTATCGTCGAGTGGGTAAAGCCGCTACAAGTATTCACGCTGAAACGTATTTCGGAAAGTTTTACGGATCGGCTAAATTGGAGGCCAAATTAGATTTTCCAGCAGTCTTTCCAGTCTCAGCAGCCACTTATTTTGTCCTTAATCGATGGGATTATTTTCGAAGTTTTGCTACATTTTTTGAGGATGTACAACCGTCTTTTCTTGTTCAGAATGAAACGTATTTTGGAGTGAAGGCTAAACATCCAATTTTTAATAATTCCAAAGGCACTATTGATATTAGACGATTCAAATTAATAGATGAGTATTATCAAACGCCACAATTTACCAACAAGGATACAACAGATAAAACCTCATTAATTGGAAATAATTTTAGCTATGAAATTATCCACAATACGCTCAATAGAAAACAGTTTGCTTCATCGGGGACTTATTTTAGTCTTAAAATGAGGTATGTTCGCTCTGAAGAACGAACCACTCCAGGATCAACAGCGCTATTTGATACCGTTGTCAAGTTGCCGCACAATTGGTTTAGTCTGAATGCCGATTTTCAACATTTCCTATTTTCGAAGTCTCGGTTTCATTTGGGAATTCATTTTAGGGGAATGTTTAACAGCCAATCGCTTTTTGCTAATTACACGGCAAGTTTGCTTTCGTTACCTTCATTTTCAGTTTTACCAGACATGGACACTTATTTTCTTCCTGAGTATCGTTCTCCCCAACACTTCGGGGTAGGCTTAAATTTAGTCGGCAAATTGCGTAAGAATTTAGAATTACGAGTAGATGCTTACTATTATCAACCGATTATCATTTTGAAAAAAAATATAGATGGTACAATTGAATACTCAAAACCGCTGGAGGGAACGTCTTACATTGCCTCTTCTTCACTTATTTACCACACTTTTCTTGGCCCTTTGAGGGCTACAGTAAATTACTTCCCTCAGCAATTGAAACCGGTATTTTTCCAAATAAGTTTTGGTTATGTTTTATTCAATGAAAGAGCAGTTCGCTAATTGTTTTTTTATATTTGCAAAAAATTTTTTGTATGAAAAAATTTATATGTGGTATTCAGCAAGCTGGTATTGGCGTTCCTAACGTAAGCGAAGTTTGGTTATGGTATCGTGCTAATTTCGGTATTGATATAAAGATTTTTGAGGAGGCCGCAGAAGCCCCTTTAATGACTAAATACACCGGAGGAGTTGTTCAGTCGAGAACGGCCACTTTGGCTTTGAGTATGGAAGGTGGCGGTGGATTTGAAATTTGGCAATATACTTCTCGGAACACGGAGAAACCAGCTTTTCAAGTAAAAATGGGTGACTTGGGTATTTTTGCTATTAAAATTAAATCGAGGAATATCCAAACATCGTATGAATTCTTACGAGACAACTCGGCGGATATTGTTGCCCCACCCGAAAAAGATCATCTGGGTTATTTGTCTTTTTTTGTTCGTGATCCAAATGGAAATTTGTTCCAGGTGGTGGAAAGCGAAAGTTGGTTTAGTAACACCAATCACCCATCGCAATGTGGAGGTGTCGCTGGTGCAATCATCGGCGTTTCCAATATGAATAAATCCATCGCTTTTTATCAACATCTCTTGGATTACGACGATTTACAACTTGATGAGACGGCTGTATTCGACGATTTTTCGGGTTTGTCGGGTGGAAATAGTTTGATGAGGCGCGTGCGTATTTCTCATTTAGAGGCACGTTGTGGTCCGTTTTCGCAGTTGCTAGGATCAAGCCAAATAGAACTCGTTCAATTGTCCGAGGTGACGGAAGCAAAAAGAATTTTTCAAGATAGAATGTGGGGAGATTGGGGATTTATCCATCTTTGTTTTGATGTGCAAGGAATGGATGTGCTCAAGCAAGAATGTGAGGGAATGGGCTACCCTTTTACTGTGGATAGTTCGGAAACTTTCGACATGGGCGAAGCGGGGGGAAGGTTCTCTTATGTGGAAGATCCAGATGGGGCGTTGATAGAGTTTGTGGAAACACACAAAGTACCTATCATGAAAAAAATAGGATGGTATATTCGATTAAAAGATAAAAAGAAAGGCAAATCCCTTCCAAGGTGGATGTTACTTGCGATGGGCCTAAATCGTGTAAGGTAATTTATTTTTTTCTGGCATTTACGGCCTGATACACTACGTGCTGAATTTTTGTGCGAATTCCCATATCCCTTAGTTTCCAGTTTTCAGCGTCTGGATTTACGCGGTTGGAAAGAAAAATGAAGATGATTTCGTCTTTTGGGTCTGCCCAAGCTAATGTACCCGTAAATCCAGAATGTCCAAAGCTTTTTGCAGAAGCAAGTTCATCACATGTGCCGCCTCCATTGGCATTGGGTCTATCGAATCCAGCGCCTCTTTTATTCCCCGAAAATTGAGCTCTAGTAAAGTCATCGATGATTTTTTCTGAAAAATAATTCGTTCCAGCGTATTTTCCTTTTTGTAAAAAGAGTTGCATAATACTCGCTAAATCTGTGGCGTTACTAAACAATCCAGCATGCCCTGCCACGCCGCCTAGCATCGCTGCGCCAGGATCGTGAACGTAACCGTGAATGAGTTGTTTTCGGAAGGTTTTATCGTTCTCGGTTGGTGTAATCTGGTTTTGGGGGAAATAATCCATCGGTTTGTAACGAAGGTAACGAAGACCCATTGGAAGGTAAATATTAGCCAGCAAATAATCATTTTGCTTTTTCTGAATAATTTTTTCGTTTATTTTTTGAATAAAATAAAAGCACAAATCAGAATATTCATATTTTTTAGTGCCAAGTGGTGTATTTATAATTTGTGCATACATGCTATCGACAAAGTCATTTCTCATGAAGATACCATCTGCTACTTTTAAATCGAAGCCCACCTTCTTTTCGCCAGTAAAAATGGTAGGCAGTAAGGAACCATTTTTTAGCGTGTTGCTATAAAATCGGATGAAAGGTGTCAAGCCTGCTTGATGTGCGAGCATTTCTCGAATATTAATTTTGGAATATGTACCACTTCCTGTCGTCTCGGGGATATAATCACCTAATGTTTTGTTTATATCAAGTAAACCTTTGTCGACGAGGTGCATAGTGAGTAAAGTGGAAGCTGCAATTTTCGTTATGGAGGCTATATCATAGAGGTCTTTGTTTTTTACTTTTGCTCCATTTTTTGTTTGCTCACCAAAACTTTTTCTGTAAATAATAGCGCCTTTTACGGCAACTACAACCTGACATCCGGGGTAGGCACCTTTTTCAATTCCATCTAAGGCAATTGCATCGATTTCATTTAATCTGCTTGCATCAATTCCGAAATCTTCCGGTAACCCAAACTTTAAACGCCCGTTTTTTTGCGTGCTGATACCTTCTCCCAATTTATAACTTCCTATATTCATGCTGAGGATTCCCTTGGATTCGATTGCTCCAAAAAGTAGTTGTGCGGCGCTTTTTTGCGCTAAATAATGATTTTCTTTCGCCCAAATAATAGCGTCTGCTTTTGTCGTATCTATCGAGTTGAAGATGTTTTCATCACCGAATAGAATTAAAATTTTAGTCAGTGTGGCCGGTAGTTTGTCAAGTATTTTCAGGTCTTCTTTATTAATGGAATTTTCATTTCCTTTTTCACCACTGGCGTGTAAGGATATTACACATATTTCAGCACTTTTAATGCGGTTTAAACAGGTGTCAGGGCAATTGGTAAGTTTGGAATAGTGTGCCGATTTCATATCCGCGAAGAGCCCAATTGTTTCCTGAAAAGTTTGTGGTGAGCCTCCAAGTTGAATCGTTGAAATTTGTCTATTTAGATTGTTTAATGGGAGAATTATCGTTTTGTTTTTTAATAACACAATGTTATTTTCAATAGCCAAGGTTTGCGCGGCTAGATCAAGCTTGTTTAACCCTATAAATTCTTCACTGAACCAAATTTTAGGATCAATCATTGGAGTTTGTAGAGGCTTACTAGTTCTTGTCTTTAGACAAAATGAAACAATAAGTAGAGTGGCTAGGATAAATGGTATAGAGAAAATGATTTTTTTCATTGTAGAATGGTGTTTTTGTAAATTTAATTAATAATCTCCTTTATATCATTTTTCGTCTATTAAGTCCGGCAAAAAAGCAGTTCCCTTTTTTGCATGCGCTTAAATTTAAAATCAAAACCAAATAGCTTGTTACACTCCTATTTATAATAAAAATATTCAAATAACAGACAGTAAAATGGTCTTTTTTTCTTACATCAATTAATAACTTGTTGGTAAATACTTGAACTAATTTTTATGAAAATTGATTTCAGATGTTAATTTTGTCAACAGATTAGCATATTAACACAATTCTTTATAATGGAAAAAACAGGAAATTTTGGTAGCGCTTCAGATTTAAATTCTATCGGGCTGTCTAATTTAAGGAATGAGTTTTGGAATTTAAGTCCCGCAGAATTGATTGAAGATTGTATTTTAAGCGGTGAAGGCATGTTAACTGATACAGGCGCCTTAGCGATTGAAACGGGGAAATTTACAGGTCGTTCGCCAAAGGATAGATTTATTGTTAAAGATGAAATAACGACAGATTCCATTTGGTGGGGAGACGTCAATATCCCTTTTCAACCAGCAAAATTTAACTCGCTTTTTGCAAAAATGAAATTGTTTTTAGAAGGAAAAGACGTCTATGTACGCGACGTTTATGCTTGCGCAGACCCTTTTCATCGAATGAATATTCGTGTTATCACCGAGTTAGCATGGTCGAGTTTATTTGCCAACAACATGTTTATTCGTCCCGAACCAGATGAAATAGCCTCTTTTAAGCCCGAATGGCACATTGTCTGCATTCCGAGTTTCGACGCAATACCCGAACAAGATGGTACCCGACAGGCTAATTTTGCTATTTTAAACTTCACTGAAAAAATAATTTTAATAGGAGGAACGGGATATACTGGAGAAATAAAAAAAGGTGTTTTTTCCGCGTTAAATTTTATATTACCTCATCAAAAGGAGGTGCTTTCAATGCATTGTTCTGCAAATATTGGTGCACAAGGAGATACAGCGATATTTTTCGGTTTATCAGGAACAGGAAAAACAACGCTTTCTTCCGATGTAAATAGGCATCTGATAGGTGATGATGAACACGGGTGGTCTAAGGATTCTGTTTTTAATTTCGAAGGTGGTTGCTACGCGAAAACAATTGATTTAACAAAAGAAAAAGAGCCACAAATTTATGATGCTATTCGATTTGGTGCACTACTTGAAAACATTGGTTTTTTAGAGGGGACCTCAACGCCTGATTACACCGATGCTACGATAACGGAGAACACTCGAGTGTCTTATCCAATTCATTTTATTGATAACATTATTGTTCCCTCTATTGGGAATTCTCCGAAAAATATCTTTTTCTTGACCGCAGATGCTTTTGGTGTTCTACCTCCAATTTCAAGGCTTACAACTGCGCAGGCAATGTATCACTTTATGTCTGGATATACCGCGAAAGTTGCCGGCACAGAAGTTGGTGTAACAGAGCCGACAACGACTTTTTCTGCTGGCTTTGGTGCTGCTTTCTTACCGCTTCATCCTGCAAAGTATGCTAAATTACTTGGTGATAAATTAGCACAAACTTCGTGTAAGGTTTGGCTAGTCAACACAGGTTGGTCTGGTGGGGCTTATGGCACTGGAGAAAGAATGAAATTAAGTTACACACGCGCTATGATTACCGCTGCGTTAACAGATAAATTAAGTAATGTCGCTTACGAGACGCTACCACTTTTTGATTTGGAATTCCCCACCACTTGTGACGGTGTGCCTTCCGAATTACTAAATCCAAGAAATACGTGGTCGGATGCTAATCAATACGACCTAACTGCAAGTAAGCTAGCTTCAAAGTTTGTGAAAAACTTTGAGAAATTTGAATTGGAAACTAGCCCCGAAATTTTAGCGGCATCTCCAAAAGTGGCTGCGCTTTAATCCCTTAAAATAAAATGGCCTGATTTTTTTTTGTGCCTCAATTTATCGGAAGGGTTTTAATTTCCGTATTTTTATCGATTGTTCTATGGATTACTTGGATGTTTTAGAGTCGGAAGCAATTTTTATACTTAGAGAAACAGCGGCGCAATTCAAAACCCCTGTTCTTTTATTCAGCGGTGGAAAAGACAGCATTTGTCTGGTTCATTTATGCGAAAAAGCTTTTTATCCATCCAAAATACCTTTTCCATTCATGCATATTGATACCGGTCATAATTTCCCGGAGGCCTTGGAATTTAGAGATGCTTTAGTTAAGGCCTTAGACCAAAAATTAATTGTTAGAACGGTGGAAGATACCATGGTGCGAGAAGGTCTAAAGGATAGCAATCAAAAGTTCCCGTCAAGAAATGCATTTCAATCACCCACCTTGTTGGCTGCCATTGCCGAATTTAGATTTGATGCTTGCATTGGAGGTGCTCGAAGAGACGAAGAAAAAGCGCGCGCTAAAGAAAGGGTATTTTCATTGAGAAATAATTCAGGTCGGTGGGACCCCAGCAGTCAACGGCCTGAGGTATGGAATATCGTTAACGGTTTCTTAAATGAAGGGGAAAATATGCGCGTATTTCCATTGTCAAATTGGACAGAATTAGACGTTTGGGCTTATATTCAACGTGAGAATATTGCCTTGCCTTCCTTATATTTTTCTCATGAAAGAGTGTGTGTAGAAACGCCTGAAGGACATTTAATGAATGTAAATGAATTTGTGTCGCTTAGTGCTGAGGATCGAGTCGTTACTGAAAAAGTCCGTTATCGTACAGTGGGAGACATGACGTGTACCGCTGCCATTAGAAGTAGTGCAAATTCGGTGATTGAAATTATCGAGGAACTCAAAGTGTCTAAAATATCCGAGCGGGGAGCCACTCGTATTGATGATCGTATTAGTGATGCGGGGATGGAAGACAGAAAGAAAGAAGGGTACTTTTAAATTTGGGGTGTAGTGTTATGAAATTGATTCGATTATTTACTGCTGGTAATGTTGACGACGGCAAAAGCACGTTAATAGGTCGTCTGTTACTTGATTCCGGAGCGGTATCTACCGATATAATTCAAGGACTTACCAAAGCGCAAAAAGAGGGGAAAGAAATAAACGCCATTGATTTAGCATTTTTAACAGACGGTCTTCGTGCAGAAAGAGAGCTTGGTATTACGATTGACGTTGCCTACAAGTATTTTTCAAGTTCAAAAAACAAATTCATTATTGCCGATACTCCAGGGCATTGGGAATACACGAGAAATATGTTTACCGGAGCGTCGCTCTGTGATGTGGCGATTATCCTTGTAGACGCAACAGTCGGAATAACGGAACAAACGAAACGTCATTCTTTGATTACCACTTTGGTGGGGGTCAATAACGTGGTTTTTGCGATTAATAAAATGGATTTGAAAAGATATGATCAAACGGTTTTTGATGCCTTGGTAATCGAATTAAAGCAGCTTTCAAGGGAACTAAATATGACTGACCCATCCATTTTGCCAATAAGCGCTCTGTCAGGAGAAAACGTTGTTCATAAATCAAATTCTTTAGCTTGGTTTAAGGGACCAACCTTGTTTGATTACCTTGAAAACAATGTTTCTCTAAAGGGAGAGCCGTCTAAAAAAGTGCGGTTTCAAATACAATACCTAATTAATGACGGTCAAGCAACTGCTTACGCTGGAAGAATTGAGCAAGGAACAATTCGAGAAGGTCAAGTTTTGTTGGTTTCGCCACAAAATCAAAAAATTACGGTAAAGAAAATAATCAACAATAGAAAAATAGTAAATAGTTCAAAAGAAGGAAATTCAATTGCCATTTATGTTGAGCAGCCAATAAAATTGGATAGAGGCACAATTTTATCAGATCTTACATACCCGCCAATAATTGGCAGCCGATTTACAGCAGTTGTTTGTTGGATGTCGGAAATAAATAGTGATTTTGATAAGGACTATCTAATACAAATCGGTGCGGTAAATGAACAAGTAAAAATTGTATCGATTCAACAGAAGCATCTTAAAAATAAAGTGAGTTCCGTTAATTTAACATTAAATGATATAGCTACTGTCGTAATCGAATCAAAGCAAAATATAGTTTTCGATACCTATAGCAACTCGAAATCCTTGGGTAGTTTTGTATTTATCGATTCTACGAGTTTTGAAACTACAGGAGCGGGAATAATTTTAGGGTAAAAAAAAACTCGGTTTTACCGAGTTTAAAATTTATCTTTTGTGTAGACCTTCATCAGAAACAGAAATCTTCTTTCTTCCTTTTCTTCTTCTC
>Ga0247834_1000923_pt1 | contig 53553 bp, 50 predicted proteins | sample LaCruzMarch2015__8_FD_187118 | JGI IMG/M metagenome (GOLD analysis project Ga0247834, IMG submission 187118) | Freshwater microbial communities from meromictic Lake La Cruz, Castile-La Mancha, Spain - LaCruzMarch2015_12m | ecosystem: Environmental > Aquatic > Freshwater > Lake | place: Spain...
AATAAGGTTTCCAACTGTTTGCGTATTTGCGTTTATTGGAGTCCAAATAAAAGTGTATGGAGCTGGTGAATTTGGACCAGGTGTAGCGGTGACAGATCCAATTCCTTGCGAACAAATATCGGGAAGTGCTGTTGCGGTCACAACCCCATTAGCACTCGTCAAGAAAGTTGTATCTTGGGTAATTGAACCTATGTTAGTGTTGCATGCGGAAGCGGATAAAAAATATCCTGTTGTTCCGGGTGGAACGACTGGAACGTTCAACACGCCGTTATTATAAGGAAATGTTTGTCCAAGTGTATTAGCCCATAAAAAATTAGTGCCTGGGCTGGTTACAATTAGGTAAGGAATTTGTACCATGGTGTACGAAGCAGTATTATTTGGTGCAGTAGGCGTAAATCGTCGGCCATCTTGGTTTGCTCCCCATTGCGAGTTGTTTCTGCCTGGTGTAATATGTGCTAAATTACCCGGGTTATTTTCGGATCCTTGTATCGCTAATCCACCATTCCATCCATTACATTGTGGCTTGTTTCCGATATGAAGTTCAAAAACATTGGTGGTTTCATACAAGACGATCGCCATGTAATTGCATTGTGACGTGCAGGAAAACATGAAAATGTTTTTGTACAAAACAACAAAACGCCTATTAGGTGCTGTTCCAATAGTTTGGTATTGGATCTGTCCTCCCAAAGATGGATTGATATCCTGATAGGTTAACATGATTGAATTTCTTGCTGCAGCAAATCCTGCATTTGGCAAGGGGCCAATTCCTCCTAAAGCCCAGGGACAGTATCCGTTTGCATTTGCTAAATTGAAAGAAACCAAGCCATTTGATCCAATAACACATTGAGAATAATTGTTTCCGTAAAAACTGAATGGAAAACCAATATTTACAACACCAGACCAAGAATCATCTGATAAATTTACTTGCGAAGGAGCATTTAGGTATAAGCCTGCTACTGGAACTCCGCCTCCTGCATTACAATTGGTAATGGTTACAGCTTGTCCCGGACAAACCGTAGCATCTTGACCTAAGCACAATTGTAACTGACCAAAGGTCTGGTGAAATAGACTAAGAACGAGTATAAAAAGTAATGTTTTGAGTCGGTGTAACTTTATTATCATCTAAATATTAATTAAAAACAAAAATTAAACGAAATCAAATTCATTTAGTTGCTAAAATACTTTTTCAAATATACTAAAATAAAAGGTAATAATTTTTAGTGTTGGTTTTTTATTTGTCTCCAAATAATTAATTTGTTCAATTAATTTTGAATTTTTAATTCAGCCTTAAAAAACTTGTTACATTTGCTTCCATAAATTTTATTAACCCTTTTTAAGTTTAATAGTATGTATCAAAAACAAATCGAAGACTTCATGACGGCTGTTAAGGCAAAGAATTCTCATGAAACAGAATTTCTTCAAGCTGTTCATGAAGTAGCTGAGGCAGTTATTCCTTTTATGGAAGAGCACCCAAAGTATAAATTGGCTAAGATCTTAGACCGAATCGTTGAGCCAGAAAGAACAATACTCTTCCGTGTGCCATGGTTAGATGACAAAGGTGAAATACAAGTTAATCGTGGTTACCGCGTAGAATTTAATTCAGCTATCGGACCGTACAAAGGAGGTTTGCGCTTTCATCCATCTGTTAACTTATCAATTTTGAAGTTTTTAGGTTTCGAACAAGTCTTCAAAAATTCACTTACAACTCTTCCGATGGGAGGTGGTAAAGGTGGCTCTGATTTTGATCCTAAAGGAAAATCAGATAATGAAGTTATGAAATTTTGTCAATCATTTATGACTGAACTTTCTCGGCATATTGGTCCGAATACCGACGTACCTGCGGGGGATATTGGAGTAGGTGGTCGTGAAATTGGTTACATGTTTGGTCAATATAAAAGAATAAGAAATGAATTTACAGGGGTTTTAACGGGTAAAGCAAGAAATTGGGGAGGTTCGTTGATTCGTCCAGAAGCGACAGGTTACGGTACGGTGTATTTTGCTCAAGAAATGTTGGCAACTAAAAATGATTCTTTCGCTGGAAAATTGGTTTCTGTATCAGGTTCTGGAAACGTAGCGCAATATGCATGCGAAAAAGCGACGCAGCTAGGCGCAAAAGTAGTAACGCTTTCTGATTCTGAGGGCTATATTTATGATACTGATGGAATTGACGCAGCTAAACTTGCGTTTGTTATGGAATTGAAAAATGTTAAACGAGGAAGGATTTCTGAATATGTAACTCATTATCCAAATGCTAAATTCATCGCTGGGAAACGGCCTTGGGAAGTCAAAGCTGATATTGCTCTTCCTTGTGCAACTCAAAATGAATTGAATGGTGAAGAGGCTAAGGTATTACTTTCAAATGGTGTAATTTGTGTAGCTGAGGGAGCAAACATGCCATCTACGCCAGAAGCAGTTACGGCATTCCTTTCTGCAAAAATCTTATTTGCGCCTGGTAAAGCATCTAATGCTGGTGGAGTAGCAACTTCAGGATTAGAAATGTCTCAAAATTCCTTGCGTCTATCTTGGACGGCGGAGGAAGTAGACCAAAAACTACATGGTATCATGGTTTCAATTCATAATGCTTGTGTACAATATGGTACGGGAGCTGATGGATTTGTAGATTATGTAAAAGGAGCCAATATTGCAGGTTTTGTTAAAGTGGCTGACTCAATGATTGATCAAGGCTTGGTTTAATATTGATAAACCTCAAAATTTTAAAAAAAGCTCAATTTTATTGGGCTTTTTTTTATTAATTTTTTTCCTCGAACTAATAAATTATTCAATTAGGAATTTGCACTACTATTTTCAATAATTTTGCCATCTAATAATTCACGAAAAGTTTGAAAGAAAATACCATAGAATTTGATGCCGCAGGTTTTGAATCTGCTGAGTTGCTCACGATCTATCAAAAACTAATCACCCCCCGTTTGATTGAAGAAAAAATGCTAATTCTTCTTCGTCAAGGGAAGATTACTAAATGGTTCTCAGGTTGGGGACAAGAGGGCATTTCTGTTGGAACTTGCTATGCAATGGATAAGGATGAATATATTCTTCCTATGCACAGAAATTTGGGTGTTTTTACTTCGCGTGATATCCCGTTAACAAGACTTTTTGCTCAATTTCAAGGTAAAGCCGATGGGTTTACCAATGGGCGTGACAGATCTTTTCATTTTGGAACTCAAGAATATAAGATTGTTGGAATGATTTCTCATTTAGGACCTCAATTAGGCATTGCAGATGGGATAGCACTAGCACATAAAATTCGCGGAGAAAAGAAAGCAACCCTAGTATTTACTGGTGATGGTGGTGCATCGGAAGGAGATTTTCATGAGGCCTTGAATGTTGCTTCTGTTTGGGATCTTCCTGTTATTTTCTGTGTGGAAAACAATTCTTGGGGTTTATCGACTCCTTCTAGTGAGCAATTTAGATGCAAGCAATTTATTGATAAGGGGATTGGCTATGGAATGAAAGCAATTCAAGTCGATGGAAATAATATATTGGATGTTATCCGCGCTGTCCGTTCGATTAACGAAGAAATCAGGGTAGACCCGAAACCTGTTCTGTTGGAATTAATGACGTTTAGAATGCGTGGACATGAGGAAGCATCTGGAACAAAGTATTATCCCGAAGGACTTCAAGACGAATGGGAAAAACGTGACCCGGTTGTAAATTTTGAAGTATTTCTGAAATCAAAAGGAATTTTGACGGATGAGTATGATGAATCATTGAAAAGTCAAATTAAAAATGATATTCAAGTCGCTTTCGATCATGCAAATGATCAGAGCGATATTATCCCTAATGTCGCTAACGAGTTAACGGATGTTTACGCTCCACATCTTTTTACACCAACGAATGCCAACGAAACGACAGAGGAAATTAGGTTTATTGATGCAATACAAAATGGTTTAAGGCAATCCTTAGAGCGTTTTCCCTCATTAATTATTATGGGGCAAGACATTGCTGAATATGGTGGTGCCTTTAAAGTTACGGAGGGTTTTGTAGATGAATTTGGAAAGGAACGAATTCGAAATACGCCCTTGTGTGAATCAGCTATTTTAGGAGCTGGACTTGGTTTGTCAATCGCTGGTATGAAAGCAGTAGTAGAAATGCAATTTGCTGATTTTGTAACTTGTGGATTTAACCAAATTATTAATAATCTTGCAAAGATTCATTGGCGTTGGGGACAAAATGCGGATGTCGTGATTAGAATGCCTACTGGTGCGGGATCTGCTGCTGGTCCGTTTCATTCGCAAAGTAACGAAGCATGGTTTTTCCATACGCCAGGTCTAAAAATTGTTTATCCTTCTTCTCCTTTTGATGCCAAAGGTTTGCTTAATGCAGCGATTGAAGATCCAAATCCTGTATTGTTTTTTGAACACAAAATGCTTTATCGAAGTGTGAAGGGGAATGTTCCGACGGATTATTATACACTAGAAATCGGTAAGGCAAATGTGCTTAATGAAGGAAAGGATGTAACGATTATTACGTATGGTGCAGGCGTAAATTGGGCGTTCGAGGCTATGGAATCTTTTCCTGAAAAGTCGGCTGAAATTGTTGATTTAAGAACCTTGTTACCCTTGGATACTGAAACTATTTATAAGGCAGCCAAGAAAACGGGTAGGGTGATCGTTTTACACGAAGATTGCTTGTTAGGTGGAATTGGTGGCGAAATCTCAGCGCTAATAATGGAAAATTGTTTTGAATTTCTAGATGCACCTGTTTGTCGTATTGGTTCTATGGATACACCAGTACCTTTCGCCGTGGATCTTGAAAAACAATTCTTGCCTCAAGAACGTTTTCTCAAAGCGATTGAAGCTATTTTGGCGTATTAATTCACTGCATTTCTTGGATGAAAAGAAAGTATCGCTTCTTTTAAATAGCGTTGATCTAAGTGGGTGTAAATTTCAGTGGTTGTAATCGATTCGTGGCCAAGCATTTCTTGTATTGCTCTTAGATTTGCTCCACCTTCTAATAAATGGGTAGCAAAGGAATGTCTAAAGGTATGTGGAGAAATCGTTTTTTGTAGGCCAATTCGTTCAGCTAAATCTTTGATGATGGTAAAAATCATAACACGTGTCAGTTTCCCTCCTCTCCGATTTAAAAAAACGACATTTTCATCTCCTTTTTTAATGTTTTGATGCCGACGAATATGGTCATTGTAAATTGATATTTCTTTTTCAACACTTGCTGAAACAGGTACTAATCGTTCTTTGTTTCCTTTACCAATTACACGAATGAATCCTTCTTCAAAGAATAGATCGGAAAAGCGAAGGTTCACTAATTCTGAAACACGCAATCCGCAACTATACAAGGTTTCGATAATTGCCTTGTTGCGATGGGCCTCTGTTTTACTCATGTCAATTACACCAATTAATTGATCAATTTCTTCAATTGTGAGCACTTCTGGTAATTTTCTTCCAACTTTTGGTGGGTCTAATAATTCGCTTGGATCTATGGAAATGTAATTTTCCAAAAGTAAGTAGCCATAAAATTGCTTGATTCCTGATATTATTCTTGCCTGAGTTCGTGCACTGAGTCCTAAGTCATATAAGGCAGTAATAAATAATTTTAAGTCTTGATAACTTATTTGTTCGGCATTTTTATCTATTGAAACACTAAAATCATGTAATTTAGCCACATCGTTTTGGTAGGCGAAAATCGAATTTTCTGCTAATCCTTTTTCGATTTTTAGGTATGATACAAATTCTTTAATGTAGCGATTCCAACTTGACAAGGATGAAAATTTTAATTATTAATGGTCCAAATTTAAATTTAATTGGCAAGCGTGAAACATCTATCTATGGAAATCAATCATTTGATGATTACTTTCTTACCTTAAAATCTACATCTGATCATGAGTTACACTACTTGCAATCAAATGTTGAAGGTGAATTAATTAATTTTCTACAAGAAGCGAGTGTCGATGGAGTGATTCTAAATGCTGGTGCCTATACGCATACAAGTATTGCTATTCGTGATTGCATTGCTGCAATAGGAATTCCTGTCGTTGAGGTACACATTTCAAATCTTTCTAGTCGGGAGTCTTTTCGTCACGATTCGCTTCTAACGCCCGTTTGTGTTGGCTGTATAGTTGGTTTTGGGCTTAAAGGATATGAAATTGCTTTGTCTTATTTTAGTTAATTTCTTTTCTTCATGGAAATAAACTTTTAGGCAGTTTAGTTTGTCTTTATATTGTTGTTTGTCAAAATGTTTAAAAGCTTTTCTGACAGTTGAATTGCAACGATTCTTTTAATAACTTTGTAAAAAAGTAGGTATGCTTAAAGACGATAAAATTAATTTTTTGAATATTGGCTTAATGCTCATTACGGTAGTATGCGCTTACTTTTTCCCTTTTGAAACATTTTTGCTTGCTTATGCTTTTCTTGGCCCTTTACACTATTTAACCGAGATAAGTTGGCTACATGATCGTCAGTATTTCACCAAGGGAAAATACGACTTCATTCCGCTTTTACTGATTGGTATTGCTCTTTCATACGCTTCTTTTTCAAAAGATGCAGGTTTCGACATGGATTTTTACAATACGTTTGTTGAATTAGGTTTATTCGATAAGTTGCTTGTTCTTGCCCTATTTAGTTCTTTACTATTTGCTTTCGTGAAAAATTTACCGGTAAAGATATTTAGTATTTTATTCTTGTTTATTTTTATTTCTGGTTGGTTTAGTGAGGATAACCGTGAGGCTAATCAGAGCAGCACGACTGTATTTGCCCTCACTTCTTTGTTGCCTACACTTATACATGTTTATTTATTCACAGGGCTTTTTATGTTATTTGGAGCGCTGAAGTCACGAAGTAAAACAGGACTCATGTCTGTAGCCGCTTTTATTATACTTCCGTTAATTTTAGTTTTTGCTATACCTGTAAAACCAAAGGCAACAATCTCCAACTACGGTACAGAGGCCTACTACGCGGGTGGTGACGGTTTTTTCTATACAAACGTGGGTATTCTCGACCATTTCAATTTAATGAACGTCCCTAATCTTACTAATAAACAATATTTAGACTCGGTGGTCAACAAGAATTCCCCGGCGAACCAATTTCCTGTCGCAGAACGGAAGCGCATAACGGATTCATTGAGCAAAAACTTGAGTGGGGCATTCTTGGTGCCTAACCCAGATAGCGAATATTATATGAAGCCAATTCCGGTAAATAAGGCCATTCCAGTTAATCCTAAATCGTTGTATTGGTCTTCTGTATTTTTCTCTGGATTTGGCATCATGCTCATGCGTTTTATTGCTTTTGCGTACATGTATCATTACCTAAATTGGTTTAGTAAAACGGAGGTGATTCGTTGGCATAAGGTACCCAAAGTTCGATTTGCATTTGTTATTCTTATTTGGCTTTCAGCATGTGGTTTGTATGCTTACAACTATGCTTTAGGATTAAGCTTCTTATTTTTTCTTAGCTTTACCCACGTATTGCTGGAGTTCCCGCTTAATATGGTATCCATTATTGGCATTGGAAAGGAATCCATATCAATTGCAAAAAATGGATTTAAACGTCCCGATGAATTAAAGAAAATTTGAAAATTTTAGTTACTTGTCTTTTATTTTTTTCTCTATCATTGCATAGCCAACATCTTGTTGATAAATTATCCGATGGGCGCTACATGCTTACAAATGATGGAGCTTCTTATTTTGCTAAATTGTCCTTGGATTGTACTAAAAAAGCAGCGCCTCATTATTTTTATAAGGCCTTACGTAAAGAGGGCGAAAAATTGGGACCGAAAGATTATTGGCCTTCATTTTATGGTTGTTATGATTGGCATTCTGCTGTTCACAATCATTGGGCAATGGTAAAATTGCTGAAATTGTATCCTCTTATTCCTGAGGCAGCTGAATTACAAGAAAAATTAGCGCTAAGTTTTAATGAGGATAACATTCTGGCAGAACTTGATTATTTAAAAACACACGAAGACGGTTTGTTTGAGTTTCCTTACGGACAATCTTGGTTATTAAAGGTTGCTGATGAATTAATTCGTTGGGACCACCCAGACGCAAAAAAATGGTTACGGAACTTACAGCCACTTGTTGATTATATTGTTTCTGTACATTTATCTGTTTGGCCTAATGTTCCAACAGTGAGTTTGTCAGGAAGTCATGACAGTCCTGCAATGGGTCTTTCTTTTGCTTATGATTATGCGGTAAGTTCAAAGAATAAAAAATTAAAGGAAATCGTTTCACAGGCAGCTATTCGTTTTTATGGTGATATCGCCAATGCGCCTTTAAATGAGGAGCCATTCGACTATGATTTTATGTCTGCTGGTTTATTGGTAACAGATTTGATGCGAAAGGTCGTAGCTCCTAAAGAGTATGTTATTTGGTTGAAGAGCTTTTCTCCGGAATTATTTATTCCAGGAAAAGTTAATATTCCCCTCAAGTTAGATCGTGTAGATAAACACGATGGTTATGAATCGCATTGGGATGGGTTTCATTTAAATCGAATTTGGTGCTTAAATGGGATTCTTAAAACCCTTCCAGCGGATGCTTTAAGCAAGGAAGCAAAATCAGAATGGGTTAGCGCAATGAATGGAATGTGGGATTATGCTCAGGAAAGTATCGGAAAAGGAAATTATGATATTGATCACTGGCTTTCTACTTTTTCTGTATTTGCTTTAATTGGTTATGAATGATCATTCGATGTTGAAATCCTTTGTTCCAGATCGTCAATAAATTGATCGAGATTTTCTGGTGAAATAAACAATTCATTCCCGTCATGGTAATATATGATAAGCCCATCAAGTGCTAAACTTAATTTCCAACCGATATACAATCCCTTATTTTTTTTAATTTTTTTAATAGCTTGGTAGGTAATTTTTTTTACTATCCACCCACTTGAACATCTCATATAATCTTGGTGAAGAACGTAACTTGTGGTGTAGTACAAGGATATCAAATAGGCTAATGTCAAGGTTAAAAGACCGGAAATAATTAAGGTAGGAAATATGCCTTCTTGATAAAATGTTGTTAGCGAAATTAGTAGATCTAATGAAGCAATCAGGATTAAGCTAGCTTTATAAACCCAATCTACTTTTGATGAATACCTTGTCACCAAGCAAATAATGGTCGATCTTGCATTAATAGATTAACAGCGCCTTTAATTCTCATCAATTGGGCATCATCATTTCTATGGTTTAATGCTTCGTCAATTAATTGAACCATTTTTTCAATTTCATTTTCATTAACACCTCTTGATGTAAGCGCTGCAGTACCTAGTCGAATTCCAGAGGTAATAAACGGCGATTCTGTATCAAAAGGCACCATGTTTTTATTTACTGTGATATCTGCTTTCACCAAGCTATTCTCAGCATCTTTTCCGTTAATTCCTTTGCTGCGTAGATCAATGAGCATACTGTGGTTATCTGTGCCTCCAGAGATTATGGTGTATCCCTTTTCAATAAAAGAATTCGCCATTACACTCGCATTGAGTTTTACTTGTTTCATGTACGTGGTAAATTCAGGCGCCAATGCTTCACCAAAAGCAACTGCTTTTGCAGCAATCACGTGTTCTAGCGGTCCACCTTGAATACCAGGAAAAACAGCAGCATCTAGTAAAGCCGCCATTGATTTTGGATTTCCGTTGTTCCATTTTAAGCCAAAAGGATTATCAAAATTTGTGCGCATCATGATGATACCACCTCTTGGACCGCGTAATGTTTTGTGGGTAGTGCTGGTCACTATATGACAATGACTTAATGGATCATTTAATAATTTAGCTGCAATTAAGCCGGATGGATGGGAAATGTCTGCTAATACCAACGCACCAATTTGATCAGCTACTTTGCGAATTTTCGCATAGTCCCAATCGCGTGAATAAGCCGAGGCACCACATATAATCATTTTTGGTTTAACGCGCAGCGCAACCTCCTCTAGCGCATTGTAATCAATTAATCCGGTTTCTTTTGTTACGCCGTAAAAGTGTGGTTGATAGAGTTTACCCGAAAAATTAACGGGAGAACCATGGGTTAGATGTCCACCATGCGATAAATCAAAGCCTAAAATCTTATCGCCAGGATTTAGGCACGCAAGAAATACAGCAGCATTTGCTTGAGCTCCAGAGTGTGGTTGTACGTTTGCCCATGTTGCGCCAAATAAAGAACACAGTCGATCTATAGCAAGTTGTTCTATTTTGTCCACTACTTCACAACCACCGTAATATCGTTTTCCAGGTAAGCCCTCGGCATATTTGTTCGTTAAAACGCTTCCCGCTGCTCGCATGACGTCATCACTAACAAAATTTTCGGATGCTATTAATTCTATTCCGTTAATTTGGCGCTCGTTTTCTTCATTAATCAGCTTAAAAATCAGTTCGTCTTTCATCTTTCTTGTTCTACTGGAGTTATTAGATAATTTGCTTTATAAATTAATTCAAGGCCAGCTATTAGGTCTGTTTGTGGTTTATTACCCGTCATTTTTTTTAATTTGTCCGAGTTACCAACGCGCCGCTCAACTTCGTAATCGTAGCGCTTCTTAGGAGCTTCGTGGTGAGAAATTACTGAAGTGGATTGACATACTTTTTTAATGCTTTTAGCTAATTCTCGTATTGTCCATTCCTTTTCATTTGCGATGTTGATAATATGACAGCCTTTTGTACCTAGCAAACTTACGCATGCATCAATAGTGTCCTCTATGAAAGTGAAATCTCTTGTTTGTTCGCCGTTTCCATATACAGTGATTGCTTCGTTGGCAATGGCTTGTTCAAAAAATCGAGGAATAACCATCCTGTTATCTTGATTAAATCCATAAACATTGAAAAATCGCAATGAAATAACGTTCAGTCCTCTTTCGTTGTGATGCGATGCAAGGTATATTTCGTTGTATCTTTTGGCCATGGCATAAGAAGTACGGGGGTCAACTAAAACATCTTCCGTAAGTGTCGTTTTTAAAATCGTACTGTGCGAATAGATGCCGCTGGTAGAGGCGTAAAGTATGTATTTAACATTGTTTATTTCTGCAGCTTGAACAACATTTCGCGTTCCGATGACCTCCACATCCATGGTCTCCACTGGCTGATCCGCCACTATGTCGACACCCAATACTGCGGCAAAGTGGTATATCGCGTCACAATTTTTGGACGCACTAATAACAAGCGCTTGATCTCTAATATCTCCTTTGTAGAAGTTAATTTTTTGGAAGGCGTCTTTCTCTAACTTATTTCCACGAAGTAAGTTATCCAAAACATTTACCTCATGGCCGTCTTTTAACAAGCGACTAACTAAATTACTGCCGATAAATCCTGCTCCACCGGTTACCAATATTTTCATGGGAAGAATATATTTTATAAGTACAAATATCTTAAAAATTATCGATTCAATAATGCATTTACATAGCAAGGACTTACAATCTTCTTATGCAAGACAAAGAATGCGTGTGTTGGTTCATTTCTTTATTGAAAATTCCCTTTTCATCAATGTGGTCTATTCGCACATACCCAGAGGCATGAATTAGGTGATTGTTTTCTAGTATAATTCCTACATGTATAATTTTCCCCTCTTTATTTTGGAAAAAAGCCAGGTCATTTGCTTGTTGCGCCCCAAAACTTACCTCTTTCCCATATTCGGCCTGCTGATAAGCGTCACGGGGTATATACTTGTCTTGCAGGCGACAAAACAACTGTGAAAAACCAGAACAATCGATTCCAAAAAACGACTTGCCTCCCCATAGGTAAGGGGTGTTGATTAAATTTTCTATAATGGTCTCAGCAGGAGCTGAACTTTCCTCCGTTAAACACTGAAAAGAAAAGCGACCGATATGAAACGAGGAGGATTTACCAATAAAACTGCCGCAACTTGTATGTTGTTTTCCCCAAGGTGTATTTATTTCATTGAGAAGATTGCGTTGTATTTTAGTTGACGTTTGCCAGTTTAATCTATCATGCTCGGATATAGGCAGTAAATGCTTTACATCAACAAAGCCATTATAATCATCCAAAAGCGTGCTGATTTCTACCCAAGACGCATGAATGGCGTGAACTTTTATAACTTCACCAAATAAAAGTTGACTAGTCATTTCAGCGGTATCTTTTGGTTCTTTACGTATTGGACTTACGCTCACTAAACAAAAAGCATGGGGCTCATTAAGATCTTGAATTTTCATTTTTGTATTGTCGTAACCAAATTTAAGCAAAGTCTTTTAATAATAATTAAATTTGTCGAATAGCCAATTAATATGAATCAAAAACTTATACTCATTACCAACGACGACAGCGTAAATGCAAAAGGAATTCGAACCTTAATTAAAGTAGCGAAACAAATGGGTAGGGTAGTGGTTGTTGCTCCCGACAAACCGCAATCGGGCATGGGTCATGCTATTACGATTAATCATCCTCTACGGTTAAACCGCATTGATTTGTTCGAGGGAATAGAGGCTTATGCTTGTTCCGGAACACCAGTTGACTGCGTGAAATTGGCAATTTATGAGGTGTTAAAATGTAAGCCGGATATTTTACTCTCTGGAATAAATCATGGTGAAAACACTTCCACTAATGTGCTCTATTCAGGGACCATGTCTGCGGCAATTGAAGGGGCTATGGAAGGTATTCCTTCCATCGGGTTTTCACTAGCAGATTATGCGAGTGACGCCGATTTTTCTCCTTGCGAACCTTTTGTAAAAAAACTAATTGACCTCACATTAACAAATGGCTTAGAGGTAAATACTTGCCTAAACGTCAATTTTCCTAAATTAAAATTAGAAGAAATCAACGGATTTCGAATCTGTAGTCAAGCCCATGCTTTTTGGGCAGATCGTTTTGACAAACGATTAGATCAATTTGGCAATCCCTATTTTTGGCTTACGGGTGATTTTACGGAAGAGAAACCAAAAGAAAACACGGATTTAGCAGCGTTAAAAAATGGTTTTATCAGTGTAGTTCCCACGCATTTCGACTTAACAAATTATCAAGCAATAGCTAAGCTAGCGAACTGGAAATTATGAAAATAGCCCTTAAAAAAGAACATTTTATTGGATTTGGTATTGGCATTGCTTCACCAATTTTATTTCTGCCGATCGTTTTATTTATCCTTTCATTAATTAAAGATAATTCCTTCAGCTATACATGGGATCAGTTTATATCGTTTCCAGAGTTTACTAGCAAGTATATTTCACTGGCATTAATATCTAATCTACTTTGGTTCTATATTTTCTTAAACCGAGAGAAATATGAATTGGTAAGGGGGATTATATTCGCCATGCTTTGTTTTATTCCTTTCATGATTTATGTTAATTTATTTTAATGCCTAAAACAAAAATTTTTCTAATAGCAGGCGAGGCATCGGGTGATTTACATGGGGCAAATCTTATCAATGAATGGAAAAAGTTAGCACCTAATACTGCTTTCGTTGGATGGGGAGGTGATAAAATGGCCAGTGAAGGGATGTTAACATTGAAACACATCAGGTCACTGTCTTTCATGGGCTTTATTGAAGTACTGTTGAATATTAGAACAATTCTAAGAAATATAGCTATTTGTAAAGAGCAACTGTTGATTCACCAACCCGATGTAGTTGTTTTAATTGATTTTCCGGGTTTTAATTTGCGAATTGCCAAGTGGTTAAAACAACATAATATCCCTGTAATTTTTTATATTTCCCCTCAAATTTGGGCTTGGAAAGCTTCTCGAGTGCATGCTATTGGTCGTGATGTTTCTAAAATGTATTGTATTCTGCCGTTTGAAAAGGCATTTTATTTGAAATACAATGTTGATGTGCAATACCTAGGACACCCGCTTTTAGATGAAATAAGTAAATTTCGTGCCAAAGAAAGCACAGCTAAGTTGAGCGCAAACAAACCTATTCTAGCGCTATTACCGGGTAGTCGTTCTCAGGAGGTAAAACGAAAACTCCCACTAATGCTTGATGCATCGAAAGCTTTTCCAGATTATCTTGTGGTTGTTGCCTGTTCAGCTAACCTCGATGAGACGTTTTATCGAAAATATGCAGATAGTTCTATTCAATTGGTGTTTGGTGAAACTTATGAAATATTAAATCAGGCTAATTTAGCTCTAGTTACGTCCGGAACGGCAACCTTAGAAACGGCTTTGTTTGGAGTGCCACAAGTCGTTTGTTATAAAAGTTCGGTTATTTCATATCAAATAGCAAAGGCACTTGTAAAGATTAAGTTCATTTCATTGGTTAATTTAATAATGGATGACGAGGTGGTTACCGAGCTAATTCAAAATAAATGTACTGCTGAAAACATGAGAAATGAATTGCGCTTGTTGGCGCTTGGTCAACCAAAACGCGATCAAATGTTGTCTGCTTATCAATCATTAACTAAAATTTTGGGTTCTAACGGTGCCAGTAGTCGAGTTGCAAATGATATTGTTGTAACTTTTTTTTCGAATAGGGGTAATTAATTGCCTTAAAGACATGTTAAAAATTTGAGGTACTTATTTTCATTCGTTGTTATTTTCTCGTTAAGTATTGCTTCGACTCAAATAATGCGTATCGGAATTTTGACGGATTATCAGTTAAAAAAGGTCAAGATCAATAAAGTAATCGGAAACTATCATCTTTTTGCTGATTCTGTCTATCTAGGTACCGCAAACTCGGCCGACATTATTGATTTGGTGTTTGTGTCATCGGGTAAAATGAATGTGCAATTCAAAGGGGGTAAATATAGCTCTATCAAAAAATTAATGATACTTTCTTCTTTCGAGGAGCAAGCCATTCAATTTACAGGAACAACCCCTTTTTTCAATGGGCGTTCATACGAGGGTGATTTTGAAATTTTGGCCTTGAAGTCGACAATCCGAATCGTGAATTTAGTTGATCTGGAAACTTATTTAGAGGGGGTTATTGAGTCTGAGTCTGGGGTTTCTCAGCAATATGATTATTATAAAGTACAAGCAATTGTAAGCAGAACATACGCAAAAAAAAATGAGCGTAAACATGCTACTGATGGCTTTCAATTGTGTGATAGGGTACATTGTCAGGTATACCATCACAAGCGCTCCAATAACTTGCAAATTGACTCTGCCGTTTCGCATACCCGCGGACAAATTTTGTGTGCTTTGCAAGGAGATTACGCGCCAACTTATTTTTCAGCAAACTGCGGCGGTCAGACTTGTGCACCGGAGCAAGTTTGGAATGAGCGAATAAATGGCTTACATTCTTTTATAGATACCTTTTGTATTTACACGAAGCAAGCCAATTGGAAGAAGTATATTCCTATTTCAGATTGGGTTAGTTTTTTTGTCTCGACGTATAATTTTCCCATCGATGATAGTGCTAGTGTTCAGTTGCTTTACGATTTCAGGCAAGAGGAACGTCAGGCATTTTATCTTCATCCTGGCTACGGAATACCTTTAAGGGATGTCCGAGAAAAGTTTAAATTAAACTCGACGTTTTTTGATGCCAAAAAAGAAGGTGATACTATGGTGCTTGTTGGTAGAGGTTTTGGACACGGTGTTGGTTTATGCCAGGAAGGAGCAATGAAAATGGCACGGATTGGGTATTCTTTTGACCAAATACTTGGTTTTTATTTTCCTGATGCGCTTATTTCGCAACTTATTTGTAAGTAATAACAAAAATGTCTTCAGATTCTTTCTTAAAGAATTTTTTGGAGCGCGCGTATGATTCTAGGTAATTTATATTTTTCAATTGTTTTAATGTAGCGGATGTTTCTTTCAACTGTTTGATCATCAATTCGTTTTGTGCATTTATTTCATGCCGCTTATTGAGGTTGTGTATCAGTGAAAAAACGTCTGTATCGTCTAAAAAAAACATGTAAACAAAAAATACAACTAGTGTTATTGTAAATTTATTTTTAAGGAATAATGGAAACTTAGCCATGTTTCAAAGTTAACTTCGTTACAGCACTTTTGATTAACCAAACAAAAAAGTTATTAAAACAAGCTTGTTTATTTTATGATGCAGCTATTAAATGGTTCTCCTTCGAAAAGCCCTCTAAAGTCTTGATCAAATTGAAACCAAGGATCTACTTTGCGCAGCATTTCACATGCCTTAGTTGGATTTTTATCTCTTTCAGATAACAGTTTAGCGGATAACATGACACCGATTTTTAATACTTTTAAATCTGTTTCCGTTAGTTGAACTAAAACACCAAGTTCGTTTTTGAAGAAATTAGTGAACTTGCCGTCATTTTCTTGTCGAACGTATTTTAATAATTTGGGTATTTCAGTGGACCAAACAAGATTAGCTCCTTTAACATTTTTTGTTTTGTATTTGCAGTATGCCTCCAAAAAGTTTATTGTTATTGGGTTTAGTGTGGTCTGCTTGTACAAGTCTGTTGCTTCCATTAGCTCCGATATTTTACCATCAAGTTGAACTTCAATAAATTCACGTAATAAGTACGATTCAAGTTCATTAATGAAATTTTGGTGCTCTACATCATTTAGCACGCCATTTTTATCCAGTTCCACCGCAGATTGAAGACTTGCAATGGATTCTTCCAACGCATCTTCAAATTCAGGTTCAGCATTGCCCTCTTTAACAAGACCATACAAGCCTTTGGCCAAGAACAAATAGGGTGTTGGGTCATTTGCATATTTTGCTTTGGCGATAAAGTCGGAAGCCCTTAAAGTAAGTTTTTCGTAGTTTGGTTTTGGTTTTTGAGCATAAAGCGCTGCCAATTCAGGAAATACGCTTCGAACAGTTACATAGTCTTCGATTTCTGTTTCTAGTTCTGTCTCGTTGTCTGTGTTTTTATCGAAGATAACAGTCAAGGTAATGGTGTAATTACCTAGGCGATTAAAAGTTACTTTAATTTTATCACTTGTTTCGCTTGAGCCTTTTTCAAAGTCCCAGTCTTTACCTTTACTTCCTGATATTACCCAATTGTAAGAGGGTTTTCCTTTTGTATTTTTAAGGATACTTTTCAATTCAACTATATTTTCAGGCTTAACGACGCGTTCAAATACAGGTTCAACAAGTCTTTTGGCGGACGTTATTTCAATTGTTTGTGCTTGAATTACAAAACAGCTAATCCATGTTAAAAGGACAAATAAAAATATTTTTTTCATACCTAAAATTTGTGGCAAAGATTCAAATTCTGTGCCGAATTTACTAATTAATTGTGACTTGTTATTAAGAGAGATAATATTTCTTGAGCTGCTTCCGACAGAACTGTTCCTGGGCCATAAATTCCAAATACTCCTGCATCTTTAAGAAAAGTGTAATCTTGTTTTGGAATTACACCTCCAACAACAACTAAAATATCCTTTCTATTGTAAGCTGATAGTGCCTTTACTAAGGCGGGTACAAGTGTTTTATGACCTGCGGCTAAAGAAGAAACCCCGACAATATGCACATCGTTTTCAATTGCTTGTTTTGCTACTTCTTCTGGTGTTTGAAATAAGGGCCCCATATCCACGTCGAAGCCAATGTCTGCAAACGCTGTTGCTATTATTTTTGCACCTCGATCATGGCCATCTTGACCCATTTTTGCAATTAAAATTCGAGGTCTTCGGCCCTCTAGCAAGGCAAAATCAACACATAATTGTTTTGCTTTTATAAATTGGTCGTTTTTCATAATTGATTTTTCGTACACGCCACTAATAGTATTTATTTTTGCTTGGTAGCGACCATATTCTCGTTCTAGTGCATCTGATATTTCACCTAAGGTACATCTGGCTTTTGCACACATTACAGCGATTTCTAGTAAATTTTCTTTTCCATCTTTTGCGCATTTTGTAAGGCGATTGAGCAAATTTTCTACTTGCTCATCATCTCTTTTTTCCTTAATTACCGCCAATTGTTGAAGTTGTTGTTGCAGTACTTTGGTATTATCTACATCGCGTAATTCTAGTGCTGATTCTTCAAAATTAGTGAAGCGATTTACCCCAACAATTACGTCTATCACTGAATCAATGCGAGATTGCTTTTTTGCGGATGATTCTTCAATTCTCATTTTTGGAATACCCGATTCAATGGCTGCGGTCATGCCGCCTAGTGCTTCTATTTCTTTTATGAGTAGCGATGCTTTATTAATTAATTCATCACTCAAGTATTCAATGTAAAAACTTCCTCCAGTTGGGTCAATAAAGTTAGTTATACCGATCTCGTATTGTAGATATAATTGAGTGTTTCGTGCTATGCGCGCTGAAAAATCGGTTGGTAATGCGATTGCTTCGTCAAGTGCGTTGGTGTGCAACGATTGCGTTCCTCCTATCACTGCGGCGAGTGCTTCAATGCAAGTTCGTGTTATGTTGTTAAACGGGTCTTGTTCTGTTAAGGACCAGCCCGATGTTTGACAATGTGCTCGTAAAACAGCAGATTTTGGATTAGACGGTTTAAACTGATCAAGCAGCTTTGCCCAAAGTTTTCGACCAGCTCTTAATTTGGCAATCTCCACCTGAAAATTCATCCCAACTGCCCAGAAAAAACTGAGTCTTGGTGCAAATTCATCTATGGATAATCCGGCAGCTATTCCAGTACGGATGTAATCTAACCCATCTGCAAGAGTGTAAGCAAGTTCGATTGCTGCTGTTGCACCTGCTTCGTGCATGTGGTAGCCAGAAATTGAAATTGAATTGAATTTTGGCATGTTTTGCGATGAAAAAGCGAAAATGTCAGCAATGATTTTCATGGAAGGTTTCGGCGGGTAGATATAGGTGTTCCGCACCATGAATTCTTTCAAAATATCGTTTTGTATTGTTCCCGACAGTTCGGCAATATTTACTCCTTGCTCTTGGGCTGCTCCAATATAAAATGCGAGTATAGGAAGCACAGCACCATTCATCGTCATAGAAACGGACATTTCTCCTAGTGGAATATCTTTGAATAACATCTTCATGTCTTCAATCGAATCAATGGCAACTCCCGCTTTACCTACGTCGCCGATCACACGTGGATGATCAGAATCATAACCACGATGGGTGGCTAAATCGAATGCAACAGATAAACCTTTTTGCCCCTCTTTTAAGTTTTTTTTATAGAAGGTGTTTGAATCCTCTGCTGTTGAAAATCCCGCGTATTGTCTGATTGTCCATGGCTTTGTTAAATACATCGAAGCGTATGGACCCCTCATGTAGGGAAATTCGCCGGCAAGTTCATTATTTTTACTTGCTTGTTCAGTGGTGTAATCAAATAAATTGGGTACTATCATGTCATCGGAAATTTCGACAAACGACTTTTCATAAACTTGAGGCACTTGCTTTTCTTTCCAATCTATATTCGTGAAGTCAGTCCTATTCATTCGTGCTTATTTTTTCGTATCTAAAAAAGGACATTCCTAAAAATAAGTTTTCTTTTTGCCAATCATTATTTGTTGGAATTGAATTTTCAAATACATTTAAACCGATTAATTTGAGTTGTTTTTGTGCAAAATAAAGTTTGCGTAACTCGACAATTTCTCCTACCATTGCAACTATAAACATCCTTTTTTCTTTCGAATTTAGTTCCGGCATAGAGGTCAATTGTTTGAACAAACGCCAAGCACCATCTCCCATTTTATAGCTTAGGTTTTCTATGTAATAACTTCCTCTGTAGGCATCTTTTACAAGTTTAAGATAACTTTCCTCTTTAAGAATGGAGGAAATGTTAAGTGCCATACGTTGAGAAAAAGAGGTGGATCCATGAATACTTCTTTGGTCGTAGGGATGGATTTGTAGGATGTCAACCCCACCAATTACGGCAGAAATAGCCTCTGTTGTTTGCCTAAGTTGATTAGTATGTAGATCTTTAAGTGATTTATTTGTCCAACCGATTTCAGCAATGAGTTCAAAAGAATTAAGTGGGTAGTTGTAGGCCGTTAAAACGGTATTTACTAGACCTTTTAACGTTCTAAATTTTGCAATTTCCAACATAAAGTTATTTCCGACACCCATGTTTAGTTGAAATTGAAGCTTATTTTGCTCGGGTAATAAAAGGATCGTTTCATGCAATTGATCGCAAATAAACGCCATTTCTTGTTGCGAATTTGCCCCGCACTGTTGGAGTGAAAACCCATCTATTTTAATCTTTATCGGAATGTTGCTTTTTGAAATGATGGCTAAGGTTTCACTGGTTTCATTTATGGTTAAAAAGTCGATGACAACAAAAAAGTTTGTTTGATTGGTGAACCAGCGTTGCAGCGAATTCAAACATTCCATGTGCTTAATTTGGACATGGGTTACGATGTACTCAAATTCGATTTCATTGAAAAGTATATCCCAATCGTGGTCTGTTTTTGTGGGACAAATAAAGAGGGTGTCTGCACCGTTTATTAATACTTCAAGTAGTTTTTTATTTGTCTCTTTTTCATCTGTTACATCAATTGATGCGCTTATTTGCCATTCATTCGTGTCGCTATTTGTGGTGGTGATAGTTGAACTTGCAACGTTGTTTAATCCATCTTCAATTCTAATGACGATATTTTCTATTTTATCCTCATATTCTTCGTCAAATTGTTGTTTTTTGAGTTCGCGAATCACCTTTTCTTTCCAAGCATTTTGACCGTTAGTAGGTATCGATGACGTAGTGTTTGACATGAGCAAAATTTAATTATCAAATTTCCTGTAGTTGACCAAATGTTAAAAGACTTGTTGTTGCGAGTCACTTACTCCGGATATTAATTCGAAATTAGTAATGCTAACTTAACCTTATTAATTATTGAACATGCTATTTTTGCGTTTTAATTGTGTATTTTTATTTTTTAAATTGTTGATTAGTGTCATACAAAGTTAGTTTTTTTGGTACACAATTTAAATTGTTTTGTACCATTTTGGGTTTATTGTATAGTCAATCATTGATTGCTCAAGGTTGGCTTCCAATGGGAAGTCGTTCTCATGCCCTAGGCAATGCTAGTGTCGCAATATCCGATGTTTGGGCTTATCACCACAACCCGGCAAATTTAGTAGGTATTGAAAAAATAACAGTTGGACTTTCTTATGAAAATAGATTTCTACTTAAAGAATTACAATCTCAAGGCCTAGTCGTGGCTCTTCCATTGAAGAAAGGAGTGCTTTCTGTTGGCGCGCAGTCTTTTGGCTTCAAAAACTTCCGAACCTTTAGGACAGGTCTTGGTTACAGTATGAAATTGTCTAATTTTTTATCTGCAGGTGTTCAGCTTAATTATCATCAAGTACGCTTAAGCGAACCTTATGGGCGTAAAAACGCATTGACAGCCGAGATGGGATTGCAGGCAAGGGTTTCTGAAAATTGGCATATAGCGTTTAGTGTTTTTAATATCAGTCGAACTCAATTGGCGGAGTTTGGAGAAGATCGTTTGAGCACTCTCATGCGACTAGGCACGCTTTACAAATTTTCTGAAAAGGTATTTGTGGTTGCTGAACTTGAAAAAAATATCGAGTTTCCATTGCGTTTTAAAACAGGCATAGAGTATCGTCCGATGCAGAAACTTTTTCTTCGCGGCGGTTTATCTACGACACCGATTGAATTGACGGCTGGAATTGGCTATCGTTTTAAGGAAAAGTTTTCGCTAGATATGGGATGTGCCTATCATCAATTGTTGGGATGGTCTCCTAATTTTTCATTTGTTTATCAAGTAAAATAAATATGTTCAAAGATTTTCTTTGTTTGTTTTTCTTGCTTTTTTTTTCTATTTCTTATAGCCAGGTTAAAAGCGAAATTATACAACAACGGATTGAATTTATCTCTGAGCAATTACAGACAGAATCGATTGATTTAACCAACTACATTGAACAATTCAATTATTATTTTGATCACCCTATTAACTTAAACGAAACGAATGGTGAAGACTTAGAAGAGCTGGGTTTGCTTTCGAGCATTCAGATTAACGACCTTCTTCTCCATCGCAAATTATTTGGAAAATTTATCTCCATTTATGAGTTGCAAAGTTTGACTTATTGGGATCTTTCTACTATTCAATTGTTGATGCCGTTTATACGAATTGATGATAAATTAGATAACCTACACATTTCCTTGAAAGAGGCGCTTAAAGGTGGAAAGTATGAAACATTTTTGCGGTATCAACCGATGGTAGAACAAAAAGGAGGTTATGTAAAAGTATCAGACTCTGTCTTAGCTATTTCCAATAATTACTACAAAGGCAATGGCGACAGGTATTATGCTCGATTTCGATATACTTACAAGACCAATATTAGCGTTGGTGTAACAGCTGAAAAAGATGCTGGAGAACAATTTTTTAAAGGTGCTCAAAAACATGGTTTTGATTTTTATTCAGCACATGCTTTTTTTAAAGGTGGAAAATACCTCAGGTCTGCCGTTATTGGTGATTATCAAATACAAGTTGGGCAAGGACTAAATTTATGGTCCAGTTACGCCTTCGGAAAAACAGTTGACTTTGCAACGATGAAAAGAACAGCTATTCCCATACGCCCTTATACTTCAGTTGATGAGGCTCGTTTTTTCCGAGGCTTTGCAGTGGATTATGGTATAAAAAACTTTTCGGTACTTGCTTTCGTTTCCTCCAAGCGAGTTGATGCTACAGCCATTTCCGATTCAATATTAGATGATCTTCAGTTTATCTCCTCTATTGATCTATCGGGATTACATAGAACAAACAGGGAAATTGATAAAATGAATTCACTACGCGAAAATATTGCGGGTTTAAATTTTAAATATGTTAAGGCCGGTTTTCGTTTAGGTGTTGCTGCTATTTATCAGGGGTATGACAAGCCCTATGAAAAAGCAGTGCAGCTTTACAACCAATTTGATTTTCGTGGGCAGCACAATTTTTCTTACAGCGCAGATTATTCTTACAACATAAAAAATATAAATGTTTTTGGTGAAGTAGCTAAAATTTGGAATAGCGAAGTTGACCAATTTAAATCAGGTTGGGCCATGGTGCATGGCGCTATGGTTGCTTTAGATTCAAAAGCAAGTGTCGGATTACTCTACCGCGATTACCAAAAGGATTATCAAACTTTTTACAATGCCGGTTTTTCTGAAGGAAGTAATACTCAAAACGAAAAAGGACTGTACGCAGGCGTTAAATTAAAGCTTGCGCCAGCTTGGTCGCTTAACGGCTACGCTGATATTTTTCAATTTCCATGGATGAAATACGGCGTTGACGGGCCTTCGAAAGGACATGAGTTTTTGGTACAATCGAGTTACAAGCCAAATAAAATATTTGAAATTTATGTTAGGTTTCGCCAACAATTACGAGAAAAAAATAGTCGAGCCTATGATGGAAATGTAACGCCTTTGGAAGATGTTTTACAACGAAATTACCGTTTGAATCTTTCTTATGTTATTAACGAATCGTTTACTTTTAAATCACGGGTTGAGTTCGTAACACTTCATCGAAACAGTACGGGGCACAAAATGGGTATGCTGCTATCGCAAGACCTTCTGTATAAACCAAAAAGTTTTCCATTGGACTTTTCCTTGCGCTATGCTTTGTTTGATACCGATGACTACGACACCCGATTATATGCTTTTGAAAATAATGCGCTGTATGCTTTTGCTGTCCCAGCTTATTATTATCAGGGAAGCAGAGCTTATGTACTCGTGCGTTACTCATTTTTACGACATTGTGATTTATGGGTTCGTTATGGCGTTTTTCTTTATGATAATCGAACGTCTATTAGTTCGGGAGCTGAGGGTATATTAGGAAGTAGAAAAACTGATTTAATCGTTCAGTTGCGCATTACCTTGTAATATTTCTTGGTTTAAAAAAGCATTAGGTTACCGAAATTTAATTTTTATTTTGTTGCTTATCAATTAGTTAGGTGTATAAAATAATTTATTTTAATTTTTTTATCTTTTTTTTGTTACCTTTTTTAAGTACTGGCGTTATCTAATTTGTAAAGACTGCAAGCTTTATTTTTCTCTCCAAGTTTAACTAAAATTAAAACAAAGTACTATGGCTATGAACATGATGTATTTTCAGGATGCGCTCCGTCTTGAAGAAGAACACCAAATTATTGAAAAGGCGAAGTTAAACCCTTCCCATTTTGCTCCTTTGTACAAAAAATATTATGAATCAATTTTTAGGTACATCAATAAAAGAGTAGATGAAGAAGAAACAGCTTACGATATTACTTCATGTGTTTTTGTGAAAGCACTCACGAATATCAATCGCTACGAATTTCGTGGAGTTCCTTTTTCCTCTTGGTTGTTTCGAATTGCTAAGAGCGAGTTGTATCAATCTTTTCGTGACCAGAAGGCAAAGCGAACAGTTAAATTAGATAGTGTTCAGGTGGCTGACATGATTGAAGATTTTATTGAAGATTTTTCCGAGGAGAACAAAGCTAAATTGCTAAAATGTTTACCTATGTTGAAAGAAAATCAACTACAATTAATTGAAATGCGGTTTTTTGAAAAGCGATCATTTAAAGAAATTGGTGAAATTATTGGATTAACAGAAAATAACGCAAAAGTGAAAACGTTCAGAGCGCTGGTGAAATTAAAGGAATTATTTAACAAAACTAAATAAACAAGTATGATTAAAATTTATATCGACAGAAAAGAAATAAGTTCAGCTGAAATTAATTCCCGTCAGGATTTTAACAAAATTTTAGCTGCACTACCACAAAAGAAAAATTGGATAAATCCATGGTTTTACGGAGCAATAGGTTTATCTTCAGTTATAGGTTTCATTTCTTTGTGTTTTCTGTTGCAATAGCTAATTTTATTTATTTTGTAATTAAAACTAACTTAATTAACTAATAATTTTCATTTAGTTTTATTGAGTTAGTTTTTTTTATTACTTTTGAAAATCAAGCTTTTTGTATGAAAAAATTATTACTTTTTGTTTCTTTATTGATAGTCTCGGTATCCTTCTCTCAACACGTAAATTTCAATTCCCAAAAAAATTGGTCTTTAAATAAAAAAGAGCTTATTTTCGGTATTGGTGCTACACAATTTAATGGTGATTTGGGTGGTGGATCAACGGAAGGAATAGATTATAGTCCAAAAGATATCGACTGGAAATCAACGGGAATTGCGGGAATGGTCGGTTTTCGGTACCGTTTTCATCCACTTTTCGCTACAACGACTTCATTAAGTTATTTTACACTTAAAGGAGATGATAAATATTCAGAGGAGACTGTTAGATTCAACAGAAATTTACATTTTAAAAGTGGTGTTGTTGAATTGCAGCAAAAATTCGAGTTTATCGTTTTTTCAAAAGAGCAGTTTAGTCCGACATACAAATCTCCAGGAACAAACCCTTCTAAAAATAGAAACCAACAATATTACATTTTTGGTGGAGTAGGTGTATGTTTTCATAATCCAAAGGCCTTATACAATGATGATTGGGTCGCCTTACGTCCCCTGAAAACTGAAGGTGTTGCTTACAGTCCGTTTACACTGACTATCCCTGCGGGTATTGGTTTTAGAATGGGTATTTCTAAGATGTGGCGAATTGGAATGGAAGTGTCTTACGTCAAAACATTTACAGACTACATGGATGATGTGAGTACCGTTTATGCTGATCCTTCCACTTTGTCGGCTATTGGTGCTGCTGTAGCTGATGGTTCAGGAGGAAATCCTGGTTATTCTGCCGGTTACAAACGTGGTGACGATAAGCAAAAAGATGCCTTTTACCATTTAAATATTGTTATTTCCCGAAACATAACTTACAAAGATTATGGCCGTCAGCGTTCAAAGTCTATTTCAAAGTCATCTGGTAAATATAAAGTTTAAGGTTCTAATTTTATTTCTTCGTTAAAGTTATATGATTTTATATAACGTATTTAGATCCTTTGTTTTTTTACTCCCAGCCGAAAAAGCGCATTATTTTACTGTAGGCCTGTTGAAAATTACATTGAAGCTGCCTTTTTCTAAGTTTATTTTCAAAAAACTTTTTTGTGTTGAGTCCTCTCTTATCGAGCAAACCATTTTTGGATTAACTTTTCCAAATCCTATTGGATTAGCTGCCGGATTTGATAAAAATGCAACTTGCTTTAATGAAATGGAATACTGCGGTTTTGGATTTGTCGAAATTGGAACGGTAACCCCTTTGGCGCAGCCAGGTAATGAGCAGCCACGATTATTTAGATTGAAAAAAGATGAAGCGATAATTAATCGAATGGGTTTCAATAACAACGGAATGCATGCTGCGGTAGAAAATTTGAAAAAGAAATCCCCAAATTCAAAACTCATTATTGGAGGTAATATTGGTAAAAATAAATCGACTTTAAACGAAGATGCAACATCTGATTATATTGCTTCCTTCAAAGTATTATTTGATCATGTTGATTATTTTGTAGTGAACGTTTCCTCCCCAAATACTAAGGATTTACGCGCTTTACAAGAAAAGGAACCCTTAAAAAAATTATTAGTTGCTTTGCAGGAAGTCAACGCATCCTTTCCTGTACAAAAGCCGCTGTTGTTAAAAATAGCTCCTGATTTATCCAATGAGCAATTGGATGATATCATTGAAATAATGCTCAGTATTAAGTTAGATGGTTTAGTTGCTACGAATACCACAACGGATCGTTCTGACTTGAAGGCTAGCTCAGCAATGATTGAAAATATTGGAGCGGGTGGTTTATCAGGAAAGCCTCTGGAAAAAAGATCAACAGAAGTTATTCGCTATATTCACGATAAATCTAAAGGTGCTTTTCCAATTATTGGTGTTGGCGGGATTCATTCTGCTGCTGATGCAATAGAAAAGTTGAATGCTGGAGCGAGTTTATTACAACTTTATACGGGATTTATTTATGAAGGACCTTTCTTGAACAAGCGAATCAATAAAGCTATTTTAACCAAGAAACTGGATGAACAATTCAATTAAAATTATTGAATGCCCTCGTGATGCTATGCAAGGCATAACGGAGTTTATTCCGACTGCTGATAAAATCACGTACATAAATAGCTTACTTAAATGTGGTTTTGATACCATTGACTTTGGCAGTTTTGTCTCGCCAAAGGCAATACCTCAAATGCGAGATACAGCGTCGGTACTAAAGGGATTGGAGTTAAATAATACGACTAAATTATTAGCTATTGTTGCCAACGAACGAGGAGCAAAGGATGCCCTTGAGTTTGATGAGATTAATTGTTTAGGATTTCCATTTTCCATCTCTGAGCAATTTCAGCAACGCAATACCAATAGCTCAATAGCAGATGCATTTGATTCGGTTTCTCAGATAAAAGAATTATGCGATCAGAAGGGAAAAGAGTTGGTTATTTATTTATCAATGGGTTTTGGAAATCCATATGGTGAAGAATGGAGTCCAGTTTTGGCACTTACTTGGGCAGAACAACTTGTGAATAAGCTAGGAATAACTACTTTGGCACTTTCCGACACGATTGGTTGTGCAAGTGCTGAAAATGTTCGTGGATTATTTGAGCTTTTCAGTAAAGAATTGCCTTCTACCGAATTAGGTGCTCATTTCCATGTGAAACCAAATCATTCTAGTCCGTTGTTAGATGCTGCATACTTCGCTGGCTGTCGACGTTTTGATGTGGCAATGAAGGGTATGGGGGGGTGCCCGATGGCTAAAGATGAATTAATTGGAAATTTAGGTACGGAAGAATTGCTTCTTTGGTTGGCACTTAATAATATAGATAATATGCTTGATATGCACTCATTTTCATTGGCTGAAAAACAGGCAAGACAACTATTTAATATCCACTAAAAGTATCCTATGACGTCAGATAAAAATGAACAAGCTAAAATGAGGGCATCACGACGACTCAAACAAATGGGAATTATTTTTTTGGTAAGTATTGTAGGAGTTTTAGTGCTGTTTTATGCGTTTCCCTCGAATGCAAAAAAAAAGGTTGTTGTTCGACCAAAAGTTACTCTACCGGGAAAGGAAATCTCTACTGACTTTAATGAAAATAAATTCACACAGGGCAACGAACAACGATTACTACATGAAATTGGTATTTGTGACACCCTTATCGTTAAAGATAATAACTTGGATCAACCGGCATGTAGCCCTAGGTTTTTTCGTTTTTTTCCGTTAAAAAACAATACCAACTTTAACGATGGTTTTATGTTGTTGGTTCGCTCTGGTGTGCATGCTTTTCCAACTCGTTTGTTACTAATTTTTCAACGTGAATCAAAGCAATTAGTAAAGGTGAATGGCTTTAATGGTTATTTAATTGAGCGCAGGTCCTCAAAAAGTGCATACGACGACATTGTTGTTCGTTTTTTTGAACGTTATGATAAGCAAAAGTATTTCTATCATTGTTTATTTACATGGGAAAAAGGGCGTTATGCCTACGTAAAATGTGAGGAAATCAATGATCAAAAAGTCAAAGCTGAAAAAATTGATTCCGTTTCAAAAGTAGTTTTGGATTATTTGACTGAGGGAAAACTTATTTTTTAAGGTGTGAACTTATTTTTTTTAGTTAAAACTTTTCAAAAGCGCCCAATCCGAAAAGGGCAAAATCGTACTTAGCAGGGTCGGCAGGGTCAAATTTCCTTAGTATTTCAATCAGTTCCTCATTTGTTGCCCAATCATTTTGTGTCCGTTTTAGCAAGCCCAACTTTCTTGCGATAGTGCCCGTATGCACATCCAAGGGAATGTATAGTTCCGAGGGCGAAATTTTCTTCCAAAGCCCAAAGTCAACTCCTTTTTTTTCGTCTCGAACCATCCATCTTAAAAACATGACAAGTCGTTTGCAAGCAGAATTTTTTTGAGGGTTAGAAAGGTGCTTTTCACTCCGTTGCTCATGCGCTGTATCCAAGAAGTGTTTCCTAAAGCACGCAATTCGGTCTTTACAATTTGTCGCGTTGTTAGTGTCAAAAACCTTTTCCAGTCCTCCTTTATTTTGATATATATATTTGAGACTACGAAAAAAAAAATCTAAATCTTGCGCATTAAATGTTCTGTGAACAAATGCTGTCGTTTTTTTCTTTGACTGGTAATTCATAATGTAATCCAAAGGAGATTCTCCCATGAGATGTAGGAGTTTATCTCCGCTGTTAATGATGCTTTTTCGATTTCCCCAGGCGATCGTAGCCATTAAAAAACCTATAATTTCAATGTCTTCCTTTCGTGAAAATTTATGTGGAAGTTGAATTGGGTCGTGTTCCAAAAATAAGGGGTTTTCATATAGTGTTGCTTTAAAATCAAGAAAATCCTTTAATTCATTTAATTCCATGTGGTAAAAATAGAACAATGTGAATGAGTGGATATCTTAATCTGAAGAAAAATTTTATTTCGTTAGGATTGGATATTTTTCAGGAATCTCTAAGTTATCCTTGAAACTTGTTCCACACACGATATTACTGATTTTTAGTATCGATTTAATGTGTAAATCTAGCACTGCGGTGTAATTGTTTTTCCGGTATCCTCCGAATAAAGCCAGTGTGACAGGTAAGGGCTTTCCAATTTCATTAGAGATTTCGTTCACCCAGTTTGCAAACATTTCTGCACATTTTACCCAATGATAGGTATCACAATTCCATCCCAGATCGTCATCCATGTGGCTGTCAGCACCATGAGCAAATACAACATAATGTATTTTTCCTGATTTAATTTGATTGCCAATCAAGACTAATTTTCTTGCGAAATCAGCTGTGTATTCTTCGTTATTCCCAAATGGGTTTACATTGCATCCTTGAGGGATCGCTTTATTTAACAAGGGATTAAATTCCCTCGTATCTTCTATACTGTTTCCATAATGCCCATCTAAATCGAAATATGCACCAGAGAGACCGAATTCCTCATATATTTTAATCGCAGAAATAACTTGCCCTGAAAAGGTGCAAAATCCAGATCCGCTAGTTGGTCTTGCGTGGTGCATTCCTGATATAGGTGCAAAGGTTACACTTTCAGGATGCAAGATAGCATGTCGTTTTGCATGATATAAGGATGCATTTGTGTAGCCAAGACTATTGACCAAATTTTTTGACCATGGTAGGCTGTTGGACTTGTAATTCCCCGTTTTATTAAATACATTTTCAACATATTGATTGGAATGCGCTATCTTGAAATCCTTTTTATTTAAAGGTTTGAAATCGCTTTTTAGATCGAGCATTTCAGAAAAGCCTAAGGTGTCAATTCGCTCCATTAACAATTTTGGCTTTAAGGGCGATTGTGAGAAAGACAAGTCCTTTATATTATCCGTGCACACTTGTTTAGGTGTGTAATAGGTGTAAATTTTTTTGTTTCTTTTCATTGTTGGATTTTTAGTTATTGTTTATAATTATTCGTTTTTGTTGCCATATATTTTCTTGGTTGAATGTTATGCAGTTGCTTCTTATGCACTCTTTTATTTTCACGGTCATTGTTTTTTTGTTTTTCATATGGATAAATTGGTTTCTTCTCTAAGACGGAAGAATTGAATGTTGACTTCGGCATTGCAACCTTGCAAGGAATATATTAAGGAGTATTAGGGAGCTAATTTTGTATCAACTTTAAAACTTAAAAGCTATGAAAAACAAAAAAACAATTTATCACTTTATCATTGACAAGAGTGGTTCTATGCACGGGAGTGAAACGCAAACAATTGCAGGTTTCAACACGAATTTAAAAACAGTTCAAGATCTTGAAATTGAATTTAAGGAACAGGAATACGCGGTTTATTTAACTTTTTTTAATGATCAGGTAGCACCGATTATTCAAAATTCAAAAGCATCATCCGTTAACTTTTTGAGCCCAATCTCATACATTCCGAGCGGCAGTACTGCCTTGTTGGATGCAATAGGAAAATCTATTTATGATATAAAATCTATTTACGGTCCAGAAATCGATCAGGATTTAGCATCTGTTGTTTTAATAATTATTACCGATGGCCATGAAAATGCTTCGCGCTTTTATACGTATCACGATATTGCGCGTATGATTAAAGAATTAGATGCGACAGAAAGGTGGACCTTTAGTTTTCTAGGCGCTGACTTAGATGCCATCCATACCTCAAAAATGCTAAACATTAGAAATGAAAACGTGATGTCATTCAGTAAAGAAAATTATGCTGGGATGATGAATAATGTTAGTGAATCTATGAGAGAATATTCCAAAACCAAAGCTGAAGGAACTACAAAAAAAGATATTTTTGATATCTTTAAAAATAAAGATATAAGAAATAAAGAGTCTTAAGGGATTTTTAACTTTTAAAATGAGTATGGATAAGTTGCTACTTGTCCATACTTTTTATTGATTTTTTTAAGTAATTTCAACTTATCATTTTAACCCCAATTTTTCTAGAAAAGCATGTTTAATTCCAAGGTTCATTTAATTCGCTCAGACGAATTCATAGAGGAAGATTTCTCTCAAGTAGTTAATTTATTAAAGCAATTTAACGGTCCGATTGAATTTATTTCAGCGGAAACAAATTATTTACAATCTTCTCCTCCAGTACTTTCATGGATGTCAAAATTGGAGTTTGAAAAGAAAAATACCCCACAATTTTCTGCTAACCGAGATCAAATTAGTCCTAATTATTCTATGTTTGAATCAAAACCTATGAAAAGTATTGTCTTTCCTGTAGAGGTGCCATCACTTTCATGGGATACGTTTTTTGCCGCTTGCATTGATTATCGTAGGAAGCATAATATTCCGGAAAAAGATCTTGTCATACTATTAACAGATTTTTCCAATGAACAAAATTGGTTTGCCGGAATTGATTCAACGATGAAAAATTACTTCATACAAACATCAAATTGGCATCACTTTCTTGGAAATTCTATTGATTCACGTTTTCCTATTGCCTATGAAATTGTAATATGGTTATTACGCAGTCAAATGTTTCAAAACAGACAAGAAATTATGGGTGGTGTTCATAAAGGAGCTACTGGTTGCATGATGGATTTCTGCGAAAACAAAAAAGATATTATTTTAAAGATGCGAACAGCAGATATCTGTAACGATTGTTTGAAGGTAATTCAAAATCGAGAGGTTGATAGACCTTTAGCGAGGCAGGTTCTTGATTCAATGGATGGTATTCGTCAACACATGATGTTCAGGGAACGCTCAGAGTTCTTGAATAGTCCTAGTAAAATGGAAATCAGAGGATTTATGAAGCGTATTTTTTTAAAGGATTTAGGCGATTTAGAAATACAACTCAATCCAAAAGAAAAAACAATCTACTTATTTTTTCTAAATCATCCTGAAGGAGTTAGAATTGTTGATTTAATAGACCATAAGACTGAAATATCCCACTTTTATGAAACTTTCACAAATAGCTATGAAACTGTTCAAATTGGGCAATCGATAAATTTATTATTAGACCCTACTGAAGGCAATATCAATCAAGTTCTTTCAAGAATACGTGCTAAATTTAGGTCAGCAGTTGGTACTAAGTTATCTAATTTTTATACCATTGAAGGAAACCCAGGTGATCCGTTTAAAATCCATCTTAATAGAGAATTAGTGACCATAGAGGAAATTGGTCATCTTTAAGCGTTAACTTTGTTTTGCTTACCTGCCAAAAATTTCAATGAAAAGAAATATTTTTGTTTTATTCCTTTTAATTTATCTACCCTTTTTTTCACAAACGAAGAAAGATAAAATAGCTCATCACGTCATCGCTTTACATCAAAAAAAATTCGATTTCATGATTTCGAAGCAATTTGATTCACTGTCATTGCTATTAGATGCTGACCTTAAGTACATTCATTCGAACGGTTGGGTGGAATCAAAAGAGGACTTACTTGCTAATTTAAGAAGTGAAAAGTTAGTGTACAAGCAAGTTACGGTAAGTGAAACGAAAGTAAACCTCACGCATCATGTTGCTATTGTTAGTGGAAAAGGGCTATTTTCAGTTATACTTGAGAATCAAAAATTAGAAATACCATTAATGTATTCTGAAATTTACGTAAAGCAGAAAGGCAAGTGGCTATTATTGCATCGCCATTCTAATAAATTACCTTAAGCTTTTAAAGGAAATTACCATCCTGCATAACAAGTTTTCTATCCGCCATTTGTGCTAACTTTTCGTTGTGGGTTACTATTACGAACGTTTGTTTAAATTCATCGCGTAATTGAAGAAATAACTCATGTAATTCTGCTGCATTTTTTGAGTCAAGGTTTCCTGACGGCTCATCGGCGAATATTATTGCTGGCTTATTTATCAGTGATCTGCAGACGGCAACTCGTTGTTGTTCTCCCCCAGATAATTCAGAAGGTCTGTGATTAAAGCGAGAAGTGAGTCCAATTTTTGCAAGTAATTCTTTTGCGTTTTTTTCAGCTTCTTTCTTACTTAATCCTAAAATTAAAGCGGGTAACATCACGTTTTCAAAAGCATTAAATTCAGGCAGCAGTTGGTGAAACTGAAATATAAACCCAATTTCTTTATTCCTAAATTCGGCCATTTTGCTATTCGACAAAGCCAAGGGATTTATACCATTGATCATTATTGTTCCACTATCTGGTTGATCTAATGTGCCAAGTATTTGTAACAAGGTGGTTTTTCCTGCCCCAGACGAGCCAACAATGGAAACTATTTCACTTTCATTGATTTGTAAATCAACCCCTTTTAATATGTGCAATTCGCCATATTTTTTGTTGATTCCGGATGCGCTTAGCACTCTTTATCGATGTTTAGTTGGTGACCCATTTTATCGCGTTTAGTTTCTAAATACTGTTTATTATGAACATTACTAGGAATTTCAAGGGAAACATTCTCTATGATTTCTAAGCCATATCCAATAAGTCCCGTGCGCTTTTTAGGGTTATTCGACATTAAACGCATGTTATTTACGCCTAATTCTCTTAAAATTTGAGCGCCAATACCATAATCGCGTTCATCTGCTTGAAATCCAAGTTGAATATTTGCGTCTATTGTATCTAAACCTTGTTCCTGCAATTTATAGGCTTTAAGTTTGTTTACTAGGCCAATTCCTCTTCCTTCTTGATTCATGTAAACAATCACGCCTTTTCCTTCATTTTCAATCTGTTTCATGGCGCTGTGCAATTGAGGACCACAGTCGCAGCGACAGGAACCAAATATGTCTCCTGTTAAACACGAGGAGTGAACCCTAACCAAAATGGCTTCATCTTTTTCCCAAGTTCCTTTTACCAATGCAAGATGGTCCATGACATTACTTTTATCTTTAAAGGCATGTAACTGAAAGTCTCCCCACTCAGTTGGTAAGTGAACATTAACTACTTTTTCAACTAGCGATTCGTGTGCTATTCGGTATTTAATCAATTCTTCAATTGAAATTAGTTTAAGGTTAAATCTCTTGCTAATTTCAATTAATTCAGGTAAGCGCGCCATACTGCCGTCTTCGTTCAGTATTTCAACGATAACGCCTGCCTCTTCAAACCCTGCTAATCGGGCTAAATCAACTGCAGCTTCGGTATGCCCGGCTCTTCTTAAAACGCCCCCATTTCTTGCTCTTAACGGAAATATATGTCCTGGCTTGCCTAATTCTTCTGGGCGTGTTTTCGGATCTATCATGGCGAGTATGGTTTTGGAACGGTCGCTTGCCGAAATACCAGTTGTACATCCATGCCCAATTAGGTCAATGCTTACTGTGAAAGGTGTCTCATAAGCTGCGGAGTTATTGTTAACCATCATCTCAAGGCCAAGTTTGGTACATCGTTCTTCGCTAATTGGTGCGCAGATTAAACCACGTCCGTGAGTTGCCATGAAGTTGATTAACTCAGGTGTTGCGTTTCTTGCTGCCGTTAAAAAGTCACCCTCATTTTCACGATCTTCGTCGTCAACTACAATGATCACTTCGCCATTTTGTATGGCCGTTATCGCCTCTTCGATACTGTTGAGCTTTATGTCCATTTTACGATTTGAGGGGAGTTTGTTCCAACGTTTTTAGGTAGAAACCCCAAAACTTTTGTACAGAAGATATTTGTACTTTTTCGTCTGGAGAGTGTGCAGCACGAATATTTGGTCCGAAAGAAATCATATCTACGTTTGGTAAATGTAATCCTAGTATACCGCATTCTAAGCCTGCGTGGCACGCTTTAACCTTGGGTTCTTCATGGAATAATTCAAGGTATATTTCGCGCATCAATTTAAGTATATCGGAGTTGGTATTTGGCTTCCAACCGGGATATTCCCCACCTTGTGTTACCGTTGCACCTATCAACTCAAATGTTGATCGAATACTCATCGCCACCTCGTCTTTTGTACTTTCAACACTGCTCCGTTGTAATGATTGCGAAGTAAACAATCCTTCTTTAACAGTTACCTTTGCTAGACTAGACGATGCTTCCACTAATCCAATGATGTCAGGACTCATACGAAAAACACCATTTTGTATGGCGCAAAGGCAATTTATCACTTTGGTGAAGTCTCCGTTCTCCATTGCTTTTCCATCAATTGATGTTGTGTTGATGGTAACTTTGAAAAACGTTTCTATTGTTTGGTGTTCCTCTTTTAAAATAGCGGCTTCTTTTTCAAGTAATTCAATCGCTTTTTCAACTTTTAGACTTGAAACTGCTAGTATTGCAGTTGCCTCTCTCGGAATCGCATTTCTTAGGCTTCCACCTTCGAATGAAACCAATTGAACTGACATTTTATTTGCTAATTTCCAAAGTAACCTCACCATTAGTTTATTTGCGTTTCCTCGACCTTTATCTATGTCCATGCCGGAATGACCACCAAGCAAACCATTTATAGTAATTTCTATTCCTGTTGAATCGGGAGAAATAGCAGTTTCGTTGTATGAAAAACTTGTATTCGTATCAATTCCGCCTGCGCAACCCACGGATAATTCGTCATCATCCTCTGTGTCGAGATTTAATAAAATTTCTCCGGAAAATAAACTACCGTCCATTTGTTTAGCACCTGTCATCCCTGTTTCTTCATCGATTGTAAACAATGCTTCCAATGCGGGATGAATGATATTATCTGAAGCTAGTACCGCCATAATTGCAGCAACCCCAATACCGTTATCGGAACCCAAGGTGGTACCGTGAGCTCGAACCCAGTCGCCATCGATAAACATATCAATTCCTTGTGTATCGAAATCAAAAACAGTAGCGTTATTTTTTTGATGCACCATATCTAAATGGGATTGCAGAATAACGGTCTTTGCTTTTTCCATGCCCGAACTGGCGGGTTTTTTTATGATAACATTTCCGATTGCATCCACTATTGTTTCTAGTCCGTGCTTATTTCCGAAATCCACCATGAACTGTCTTACCCGTTCTTCTTTTTTTGATGGTCTAGGCACTGCATTTAGCAATTCGAAGTATTTCCAAAGTGCTCTTGGTTCAATGTTAATTAATTTATTCATATTTAGGGAAATTTGGGAAATTGTTGAAAATCAGGATCTCTTTTTTCTAGAAAGGCATTTTTTCCTTCTTGCGCCTCTTGGGTAAGGTAATAGAGTAGGGTGGCATCACCTGCTAATTCCATTAAACCATGTTGTCCATCCAATTCGGCATTCATGGATCTTTTAATCATTCGTAATGCTAATGGACTTCTTTTCATAATGATATTACACCAATCAACAACCGTATTTTCTAATTGTTCAAAGGGAACGACTTTATTGACCATGCCCATTTTTTCTGCTTCATCAGCCGTATATTGATTGCATAGAAACCAAATTTCTCGTGCTTTTTTCTGTCCCACATGTCGGGCAAGGAAAGACGAACCGAATCCGCCATCAAAACTCCCCACTTTAGGACCAGTTTGACCGAATTTAGCATTATCGGAAGCAATTGTTAAGTCACAAACCACGTGTAGTACATGTCCACCACCAATCGCGTAACCATTTACCATGGCAATTACTGGTTTAGGTAGGGAGCGAATTGCTTTATGTAGATCGAGGACATTAAGCCGTGGAACCCCATTTTCTGAAATGTATCCACCAATTCCTTTTACGTTTTGATCACCGCCAGAACAGAATGCTTTGTCTCCAGCGCCTGTGAGTACGACCACATTAATATCGTTTCTTTCTCTACAAATATGCATGGCTTCTAACATTTCCATATTCGTTTCCGGTCGGAACGCATTGTAAACTTGAGGACGGTTGATGGTTATTTTTGCAATTCCTTCAAAAAACTCAAATTTAATATCTGTAAATGTTTTTAAGGAGACCCAATTTCGCATAGACTAAAATTTACGCAAAGGTAATAAGAAAGCAACTAGTCTAATAATGAAATAGTAGAAGAAGCAATTTTATTATCAAGGTTTTTTATTGGCTATAATTTCTTTAATACCTTCAACCAATTGATCTAAATCATAGAAAGAAGTATAGACATTCGGTGTAACGCGCACGCCATTTATTTTTTCGTATTCAATAGCAACAGTATGCACTTTTCTATATTTCATTAAGAGCGCTTCAATTTCTGATCCTTTCATGCCTTCGATTCCGAAATTAGCAATAGCACAGGAATAGTTTTTTTCCAAGGGCGAATAAAATGTTACTTTGGGTAGGCCTTTTACTTGATCGGTCCAATATTTTTTTAATTTGAACAATCTATTCTCTTTTCGTTCGGAGCCAATGGCATTATGAAAATCAATAGCCGACCCAATTGCCATTTCGGAAGCAAATGACCTTGTGCCAAGCGACTCGAATTTGCGAATATTGTCACCATCCGGAATATCATTTGAAAGAAGCGCCCAAACATTTTTTATTTTATCTTTTTTAATGTACATCATGCCGTTTCCGAAAGGCGCGCATATCCATTTATGCAGACTCGTTCCATAATAATCACAGCCTAAGTCGCCTATTTTATAGTCAGTATGTGCAAAGCTATGAGCGCCATCTACAATTACTTCTGCCCCAACTTTATGGGCTAAATCAGCAATTCGTTTCATTACCGCCACTGGAATTAGCTGACCTGTCCAGTTGATGAGGTGCGTCAAATAGACGATTTTTGTCTTTGAGTTTATTGCATCCGCATAAATTTTATAGATGTAATCATCGTCGGTTGTCGGCATGTTCAATTCTACCCAGCTAAGTTTAATCTTATCTCTTTTTTCTCTTTGTTTCCATGCATTTCGCATGTTGGGATAATCGTATTTGTTCACCACTACTTCATCACCTTCTTTCAAGTCTAGTCCAAAAATGATGGTGTTAAGCGCTTCGGTGGCATTTCTATTGATGCTTATTTCTTCTGGGTCCACACCACTGAAATGTGCCAATTTCCTTCGTAAAGGTTCTCGTCCTTCATCTAAGCTTCTCCACATATAATAGGTTGGCGCTTCGTTGCACCATTGGTAATACTTAATATGGACATCTTGAACTTGTTTTGGTTGTGGGCTTACGCCACCATTGTTCAGGTTGATGATATTGGAAGAAGTTGTAAAACAGGAGCGTACCCATGCCCAAAAATCATCATCGTTGAGTAAAGGTAGTTGTGAATAATCCAATGATGGGATGTTTTCAGCTGCATGAGCCCAAGGATCTAGGGTGGCAGCAGTGATAAATCCACCTGCAAGAGCTGCTGATTGTTGAATAAATTTTCTACGAGTTGACATAATTATTTTTTAGAAAATTAAACTACTCAAAAATATGTTACTATTAACCAAAAAACAATAAATTGTTGATTTTCTTCTTTAATTTAAGAAATTAATTAGTTTAGTAATCTATTAAAATAATAAATTCAAAACCATGAAAAATATCTTTACACTTATCGTTGTTTTGTTTCTTGCAGCAAGTTCTTACGCTCAAGCACCTGATGGAGTTAATTACCAGGCGGTAATTCGCAATTTATCGGGAACCTTGGTGGCCAATTCTACGATCGCAATTCGGATTCAGGTGAAACAAACTTCTGCCTCAGGAACCATCGTTTTTCAAGAAAGACACAGTGTGACCACCTCTGCACAAGGAGTGGTAAATTTAGTCATTGGACAAGGAACCTTGCTAGGCGGAAACTTTTCTACCATAAACTGGGCGACAGGTCCTTATTTTGTAAGTTTAGGCATAAGCTTTACCAATGGCACCAACTATTTAGATTACGGTTCGCAACAATTAATGAGCGTTCCGTATGCTTTGTATGCAAAAAATGCAGGAAATCAATTAAATCAATGGCGCTACGGCAATACCGCACCCGCTGCCGCTTTAGGTACATTGGGAGATTTTTATCTCAATATGACAGACGGAAATGTATATTATAAATCCAATCCAACTACTTGGTTATTAACTGGAAATATAACCGGTCCTGCAGGTGCTACTGGTGCAACGGGCGCACAAGGAATTCAGGGTCTAACAGGTGCTACAGGTGCAACAGGTCCCGTGGGAACTAACGGAGCTGTTGGAGCAACTGGCCCAACAGGATTAACTGGTCCAGCAGGCGCAACGGGCCCCATTGGATTACCCGGACCAGTTGGCCCAACCGGACTAACAGGCGCAATAGGTCCAGCAGGCGCAACGGGCCCCATTGGATTACCTGGACCAGTTGGCCCAACCGGACTAACAGGCGCAATAGGTCCAGCAGGCGCAATGGGCCCCATTGGATTACCTGGACCAGCAGGTGCTCAGGGACCAGTTGGCCCGGCACCAGCTCCTACTAATATGAGTTATGCTCAAAATGTAGGGCTAGAAATATATTTAAATTCGGGTAATTTTCAAAACATTATATCCGTTTCGCTAACCACAACTGGAGGTCCTGTTTTAGTAAGTGCATACGGTGATGCTACTGTCTTAGGAGGTAATGTAATTGGGAAGCTTCAATTATACAGAGATAATGTTCCATTGGGTAATTATTGTTGGATAGAAAGCAATGGTACCAATGAAAATCAACAATATGGATTGAGCGTAATCGATTCGGCTCTTCTTGCAGGCACCTATAATTATACCTTAAAAGCGGTGTATTTAGCTTCAGGAACTTGGTTCGGAGAGACAAAAGGGCCTGTCATACATGCCATTGAATTAAAAGGAGGAATTGGTGCTACTGGTCCAGCCGGAGCCAACGGCTCACAAGGACTAAATGCCTTAATAAAAACAACGATTGAACCCATAGGGGCTAATTGTGCAGCTGGAGGAACCAAATTTGAGACCGGTTTAGATGCCAACGGCAGCGGTATTCTTGATGCCGGTGAAATCAATGCGGCACTTACCACTTATGTGTGCAATGGGGTAGGTGTTGGCGGGGGAGTTCCCCACTTCATAGGTGAATTATGGGGAGGAGGTATTGTTTTTTATGTGAATGCAAGTGGCGATCATGGCCTTATTTGTGCCTTGCAAGATCAATCTGCGGGTATTAATTTTGGACTCGCCGATGATGCGATTTCCAATCCAATTAATCACAATCTAGCTGGCCAAGTTTTTACGGATTGGCGCATACCTTCTCGATATCAATTAAATCTTATGTACTCAAACCTGCATTTGGCCTCTCCACCACTTGGTGGTTTTTCTTCAAGTAATTATTGGAGCAGCAGTTGTACTGATAATCAATTGCCAATTCAAGGTTTTATAACTAATTTTTCAACCGGGGCCGTAAGTACTGTTTCTCGAAGTAATACGGGTCAAAAAGTGCGTGCTATTCGATCTTTTTAGTCTGGCCTTAAGTAGTTAAATAAGGGTTTTATATCCTGTAAACTACTTGTTTTTGATACTAATTTCATCAATAAAAAGCCAAGGTTGATTTCCTTCGCCTGGCATTCTTAGTGGAATTTTATCCATGGATTTTATTGTTATTCTAAATTTTTGCACTTTTTTCCCGATAAATAGCACTTGCTTTTCATTCACGAAATTCTCGCTTTGTGCAATGCCAAAGCCTAAGTTTGTTTTTAAATTTTTAAATTCAATTGCGTAAGGCAAATGAATCCAGGAATTTTCATCATTCAAAAATGAGATTTGTAGGCTATCAATTTTTTGTTTTTTAAGTAAATCTATTTCAATGATTACAACGGAGGTGTCAAATCCTATCCACTCGTGACCTTTCCATGGTCTTGCGCCAAACTGGCCATCCACAAGGGTTAAATCTCCGCTGTTATAACGATCACTTGGTTTAGTTACATAGGTTACAGGGACACCTAAGCAGGGATTTTTAAGAATAACAATTGTTCTGTCTATTCCTGTTTCATTTGAAACAAATTGATACCTAATAGGATTTGTTTTGTTCACACGATCAATGTTGAATTCGGCAGCCCCAATAAATTCATTATTCTGATTTAGTGTAAATGCTTCCGTTGCTGAGTTTGATGCGATTTTTAGGGCAACACCTTTTGGCGTACGTTTGAAGGTGATTTTAGGTTTGAGAATTGTTTGTGAGAAATTGATTCCTTTCTTTTTTAAAAGTGGAAAATGCGAATCGATTAGTATTTTTTCGAAGGCATCATACGTCGTTTTTTCTGTACACCACAGCGCCTCACTTAAAGCGATTGCTCTTGGAAAAGCCATGTACATCAGTTGATTAAACGAAGGGATGTATTCCGTCCACAAATTGGCTTGTCCACCTAGAACATAGCTTGCATTTTCCCTCGACATTTTTGGAGAAACAGGATTAAAGTCAAATACTTTTTCCAGATTGGTAAAACCTCCAATGGCAAGTGGTTCCTCGTTTCCTTTGCCCTGGTAATGATCAAAATAACAATGAGATCCCGGCGACATAACGACTTCGTGCCCAAGTTTTGCCGCTTCAATTCCACCTTCAAAACCTCGCCAAGACATCACCGCGGCATTTGGTGAGAGACCACCTTCAAGAATCTCATCCCAACCAATCAATTTTTTTCCTTTCTCCACCAAAAAATTATCCATTCGTTGAATAAAATAACTTTGCAATTCATGTTCATCTTTCAGGTGATTTTCTTTCATGATGGCTTGACATTTAACACATTTTTTCCATCTTGTCTTTGGTGCCTCATCTCCCCCAATATGGATGTATTTAGAGGGAAAAAGGGGAATTATTTCAGAAAGTATATCTTGAAGAAAAAGGATACTTTCTTCTTTCGAGCAAAAAATATCATCAAAAATACCCCAAAGGCCGGGTACTTCTTGTTGTATTCCTGTGCATGAGTAATTTGGATAGGCTGCCAACGCCGCTCTGGCATGTCCGGGCATTTCAATTTCTGGTACAACCGTAATGTTCCTTTGAGCAGCGTATTGGACAATTTCCTTTATTTGTTCTTGGGTGTAAAATCCACCGTAACGTTCAACTTTATAGGTTCTTGGCGAAGTGGTAAAATGATTTTCAACCGTACTGTCTCTCCAAGCACCTATATCCGTTAATTTTGGGTATTTTTTAATTTCGATTCGCCAGCCTTGATCATCAGTGAGATGCCAATGAAAAGTGGTGAATTTATATACGGCCATGACATCAAGGAATTGTTTGATTTCCTCTAGTTGAAAAAAATGTCTTGCGACATCAAGGTGCATTCCGCGCCACTGAAACTTCGAATAATCATCCACAAATCCATTCTTAATGAATAATCCCTCCGTATTTTTTTGAATGAGTTGCATGAGGGAGTGAAAGGCATAATAACACGATTTCGGCGAAGAATAGGTGATAATTATTTGTCCGTTAATATTAATTGAGTAGCTATCTAACGGAACATTTTGTATTTTTTTAAAAATAATTAAGGGCTTTTCTTTTACATCGATTAAAGGTAAATTATGGTAGTATTCGCTTGTTGTTTTTAGCTGTTGAAGAAGTGTTGAACTGAGACTACTAAAATCGAGCGATAGCGATACATCAAGTTGAATAGAGCCCGGCATACTCTTGAAAACAACCGGGTGAGGCAAGATGGTGTTTTGCTGTGCTACAAATAGCAGAGGAAACATCAATAACAAGAGAGCGACAAGGATTTTCATAAGTAATTTTTACAAATGAACGGAATTAAAACAAAAAAAACGCCTTTCGGCGTTTCATTAATTCTTGTGAATAAGAATAGTTTTTTTTAACAACTTTTTCGATTCAAGCGATTTACTAAAGTTTAGCAAAAATTGTAAAGTATCGTTTGATACTGTTTCATTTTTTTTTTTTGCTTTGTTTTCAGGTGAAGGGTATTTTTGTATCATATACGTTTTTAGGGATGAAATGTGTTAACGAAATACCTTTCACTTTATTTTATTGCGGTCATATTTTTTCTAACTTTGTTTCAACAATCACTGTTTATGGAAAATATTTTTCGCACTGGTGTTGCTACTGGTGATGAGGTTCAGGCGATATTTAATCATGCTAAAAAGTTCGCGTATGCTTTACCAGCAATAAATGTCACAAATACTTCCACCGTAAATGGGGTAATTGAGGCAGCGGCAAAACTCAACTCGCCGGTAATAATTCAATTTTCCAACGGTGGATCGCAGTTTTTTGCGGGTAAAGGACTATCAAATGTAAATGAAAAGGCGGCGATTCTTGGTGGAATTAGTGGTGCTATGCATGTGCATCAAGTTGCTGAGGCCTACGGTGCTACTGTTATTTTACACACGGACCATTGTGCTAAAGATATTTTGCCTTGGTTAGATGGCCTACTCGATGCCGGTGAAAAGTTTTATCGTGAACATGGTAAACCATTGTACAGTTCTCACATGATCGATTTATCTGAAGAGCCCATAGAGGAAAATATGACTATTTGTAGCGCATATCTTTCTCGCATGTCTAAAATAGGAATGACTTTAGAAGTAGAACTTGGTATAACAGGCGGAGAAGAGGATGGAGTCGATAATAGTCATGTGGATAACTCAAAATTATACACGCAACCTGATGAGGTTGCCTACGCTTATGAGGAATTAATGAAGGTTTCACCTCGTTTCACTATTGCTGCAGCTTTTGGTAATGTTCATGGCGTTTATAAACCGGGAAATGTGTTATTAACCCCTGTAATCCTGAAAAATTCCCAAGATTTTGTAAAACAAAAATTTGCTACTGGATACAATCCTATTGATTTTGTTTTTCACGGTGGATCAGGTTCTTCTGTCGAAGAAATTAGAGAAGCAATTGGATACGGTGTAATAAAGATGAATTTGGATACGGACTTACAATTTGCTTTCACAGAGGGAGTAAGAGATTACATCGCTAATAAACTACCTTACCTGCTTAAACAAATTGGTAATCCCGACGGCGCTGATTTACCTAATAAAAAGTATTACGATCCTAGAAAATGGCTTCGCGATGGAGAGTTAACCTTTATTGCTCGTTTAGAACAAGCATTCAGGGATTTAAATAACGTAAATACACTTTCTAAAACTTAGTAAAATATGAGTTGGTTCACAAGAAAAAAGGAAGGGATTACCACTTCCACGAGTGATAAAAAAGAAACTCCAGAGGGTTATTGGGTGAAATGTTCCAATTGCAAAACCCTGTATACTGCAGAGGAACTTGCTAAAAACAACGGTGTTTGTTCGAGGTGTTCGCATCATGAGCGTTTGACCGCTGCGCAATATTTCGATGTTATTTTTGACGATGGGAAATATACTGAACTCGATAAAAAATTAAGTTCTGGCGATCCGCTCGGATTTACCGACACTAAAAAATACACTGATCGCGTTGCTGCTTCCCAAAAAGCAACTGGTTTAGCAGATGCAATTCGAACTGCAAAAGGTAAGTTGGATCAAAACCACTTTATTGTCGCCGCAATGGATTTTTCATTTATTGGTGGTTCTATGGGAAGTGTAATGGGGGAAAAGATAGCTCGAGCAATTGATGAGGCGATTAAATTGAAAGCACCTTTTATGATAATATCCAAGTCGGGTGGAGCGAGGATGATGGAGGCTGGATTTTCACTAATGCAAATGGCAAAGGTTTCCGGTAAATTAGGTCAGTTAGCCGATGCTGGTTTACCTTACATTTCTTATTTAACAGATCCGACAACAGGAGGAGTTACCGCATCTTTTGCTATGTTGGGCGATATTAATATAGCTGAACCGGGTGCATTAATTGCTTTCGCTGGACCTCGTGTGGTGAAAGAAACGATAGGTAGAGATTTACCCGATGGTTTTCAAACTGCTGAATTTTTATTGGAACACGGTTTTTTAGACTTCATTGTTGGTCGCACTGAAATACGAGCAAAATTAGCTACGTCCCTAAAATTCTTTCGAAACTAAATAGAAGAATATTAGTCAATAATTTAGCTTTTCAAACTTATTTAGAAAGGAAGTAAATTAGTTATTGATGTTTTTTAACGTTTTGAAATTTTATTCTTTGTGATCAATCGTTGGGAGGAGGATTTGAAACGATTAATAATATCCAAGCGCTTTTTGGTGTGTTTCGTTTTACATTCTTCAACTCTTTTTCTCCAACGACTATAACTACTTGCTTTCAATTCTTTTCGCATTAAATTGCGCACGCCTTGCTCGTTTAGGCCGAACTGCGCTTTTATTGCGTCAAAAGGAGTTCGATCTTCCCAGGCCATCTCGATGATGCGGTCTGTATCTGCATCCGAAATAGTTAGTTGATCAGGGAGCAATTCTTTGGTTTTGTAAGCATTAACAGAAGGCAAATCGCTGTAATGGCAATAGTTTTCAGTCATTAGAAATGGTTTTACTTTCTTGGTTTGGTTTAGCGTATTGGTATCGGGCGAGCATTTTAATGGTGTAATAAGCATCAGTTCCACTAGACGCAAGTGTATTCACTGCCGCTAAGTCGACGAATCCATCGGGTTTTAAAATGTTTTCAGGCATGATTAGTTGGTTGATTTCGCCAACAATCAAGTGGGTTCCATTGCTTTTGATATCAATTTTTTCCTTAAATACCATACCGACTTTTACGATTGATTCGCCAACATAAGGTGCTATAAAATCATTGGAATATTCTTCGTTGAAACCAACTGCGTGGAACTCTGAAGTATCTTTTGGATAACGTGCTGACGTTTGATGCCCTTTACCCTCCATACCCAAGGTTAAAAAATTGATGGTGTAATGCCTCGTATCCAATATGTTTTTTAAGGTATGCCTTTCAACAAGGTCGGGACGAACAATGAATCCTAATAAAGGGGGATTAGATCCAACATGTATTAAAGAGTTAAATATCGCCAAGTTAGTCAGCCCTTTCGCGTCTTTGGTTCCTATTAAGCAAACGTTTTTTATTCCTGACAAGGAATTAAAAAATAGCGCTTTGTAACGTGATTCAAATGTATTAAAATCATAAGAAGTAAATAAAATTGATTTCATCTAAATTAAACAAAAATAAAAGTATAAAGTTTTCCTTTAAGCTTTTTTAACAGTCAACTCTTTTTTAGTTAGTTTTTGAATGAGTTTTACAAAGTTTTTCTCCGTCTGATCGCAAAAAGATACTGCAATACCCTTTACACCTGCTCTTCCTGTTCGACCTATTCGGTGAACGTATGTTTCTGGGATGTTTGGAATTTCATAATTTAACACCATTTCTAAGTCGTCGATGTCGATACCGCGTGCCGCGATATCTGTGGCAACAAGCACTTTAAGGTTTTTGTTTTTAAATTCATTTAATGCATTTTGACGTGCATTTTGAGATTTGTTTCCATGAATTGCAGCTGATTTTATTTGCACTTTTTGAAGGAATTTTACCACTTTATCAGCCCCATGTTTGGTTCTAGTGAATACTAAAACTCTTGCCTCTGTTGGTTGTGCTTTTACTAACTCGATTAATAAATTTTTCTTTTCATCTGCATCAACGTGATAAATGTGTTGCTCAATTAAATCTGATGTGGAAGCAATCGGTGTAACCTCTACTAGTTTAGGGTTGGTTAAAATGGTATTTGCTAGACCAATAATTTCTTTCGGCATGGTTGCTGAGAAAAATAAATTTTGTCTCTTTTGCGGTAGTAATTTGATGATTTTTTTAATGTCATGAATAAAACCCATGTCAAGCATTCGGTCTGCTTCGTCGAGTACAAAAATTTCCAAGTCACTTAATTTAATAAATCCTTGCTGAATTAAATCCAGTAATCTTCCCGGTGTAGCCACTAGGATATCGCAGTGTGCTTTTAGTTGATTTACTTGAGCATGTTGCGATACGCCCCCAAAAATAACAGCATGACGAATATTTAGTCCTTGACCGTACAGTTTGATACTTTCTCCAATTTGAATGGCTAATTCTCTCGTAGGTGTAACAATTAAGGAACGAATTTTACCGTGTTTTTTTCGCTCGGGTGATGCGTATAATAATTGTAAAATAGGAATCGAAAAAGCAGCTGTTTTTCCTGTTCCAGTCTGAGCGCAACCAATTAAATCATTACCGTTTAAAACGATGGGAATAGCTTTTTCTTGGATGGGCGTTGGGTTGGTGTAACCTTGATTTTCGATTGCGGTTAAAATCGTGGGAATGACCCCAAGTTGTTCAAATTTCATTAGAATTGTTTAAGATGATTTACAATTCCTGGGACAACTTTTTAATCAAAAGAACTGTATTTAAAGTGCAAAAGTACAACAATATTCAACTAATCCCATTAATTGGGACAAAAGTCTTGAAAGTGACTCTCTAGTTCATCGTGTCTCTCGACTCCGCTCGATCCACTTATAGCTCATCGAGCGGAGTCGAGATGAGCTAATTTTGGGTATAAAAAAACAAAGGACACAAGTTAAAATAGTAAAGTGGCTATTTTGTTTTGTCAATGGCAATTTATATCGTTTTAATGCTCTTTTTGATAAAACCCCCACTAATTTTTTACCTTTGTAATAAATATACTGATCATGAAAATCGAACAAATTTACACAGGATGTTTAGCGCAAGGTGCTTATTATGTGACTTCCGGTTCGGAGGCGATTATTATTGATCCCTTGAGGGAAATAAGTCCTTACATGAGCAGAGCCCAGGCAGATGGTGTAACGATAAAATATATTTTAGAAACGCATTTCCACGCCGATTTCGTCTCCGGTCATTTGGATTTAGCTAAAGCTACAGGTGCTCCCATTGTTTTTGGTCCTTTAGCTGATCCTCAATTTGCGTTTCATTCGGCCAAAGATGGAGAGTTATTGGCTTTTGGAGATTGCTCTGTTCGTGTCTTGCACACACCAGGCCATACGATGGAATCCACTTGTTATTTGTTGTTAGACGAAAACGGACGAGAACATGCTTTGTTCTCCGGTGATACCTTATTCATTGGTGATGTCGGAAGACCTGATTTAGCTCAAAAATCGGCCGCAATGACGCAAGAGGAATTGGCAGGTACACTATTCGATTCGTTGCGAAATAAAATCATGCCCTTGGCAGATCACATAATAGTATATCCTGCACATGGAGCTGGGAGTTCTTGTGGAAAAAATATGTCGAAAGAAACGTTTGATACCCTTGGGAATCAAAAAAAGGTCAATTATGCCTTGAGGTCAGACATGGAGAGAAGTGCTTTTATTAAAGAATTGACCGACGGTTTATTGCCGCCACCTAGTTATTTTGGGATGAACGTAGCGATGAATAAAAAAGGATATGATTCCATTCATGACGTAATGGCTCGTGGATTAAAGGCCTTAAGTCGGGATCAATTCACCTCATTGATGCCTGAAGCATTGATTTTAGATACACGCCCTGCTACCGAATTTGCTCAAGGATTTATTTCGGGAAGTATTTTTATTGGCTTGGAAGGTCAATTTGCTCCATGGGTTGGAGCTTTGATTCCCGATGTTGCACAGGAAATTATTTTAGTTACACCAGATGGCAAGGAAGAAGAAACGGTACGTCGTTTGGCTCGCGTTGGATACGACAACGTAAGGGGATATTTGGATGGGGGGATTCGTGCGTGGGACGATAGTCTTGACAGCATCGGCAGGGTAGAAGCAAGTGAGGTTGAACAAGGATTAACTGCCAATGAACTTTTGATTGATGTACGGAAACCGGGTGAATACGAATCGGAGCATTTAGTAGATGTACCAAGTATTCCCCTTGATTTTATCAACGAACTTATGGCCGAATTTCCTAAGGATAAAGAACTTGTGCTGCTTTGTGGGGGTGGTTACAGGAGCATGATTGCGGCCTCGATTTTAAAAGCTCGTGGTTTCGAAGGAATAAAAGACGTTATTGGCGGTTATGCTGCTTTGGCGAAAACTGACCTTCCTAAAGTAACAGTCGCTTGCGCCTCAACTCAATCTTAAGTAATAAAATGTGTATCTTCGCTTCCTAAACGATAACCATGCGTGTTTATTTAGATAATGCAGCAACTACACCAATGGCGCCAGAAGTTATAGCGGCGATGGTTGATGTTTATCAAGAAAATTTTGGTAATGCTTCTTCCACGCATTATTTTGGTCGCAATTCTAAAGCTTTATTAGAAACTTCTCGGCGCTCGATTGCGGCCTGGTTGAATTGCCATTCATCAGAACTTATTTTCACTTCGGGTGGAACCGAAGCAGATAACATGGCGCTACTTACTGCTGTAGAAGACCTAGGCGTTAAACGAATCATCACCACGAAGATTGAGCACCATGCGGTAGGTCATACGGCTGAAGCGATACATAAAAAATACGGCACCACCATTACTTATTTATCTGTAGACAGTCTTGGCAATATCGATTTGAGTGAACTTTCTGAACACTTAGCCGATAAAATTCCCACCTTGGTTTCCTTGATGCATGCCAATAATGAAATTGCTACCCTGATTCCACTCAAAGCAGTGGCGAAAATTTGCCGAGAAAACGGCGCTTATTTTCATTCGGATACTGTTCAAACCATGGGACATTATTCGTTTGATTTAAAAGAACTAGATATCGATTTTATTACCTGTGCGGCACATAAATTTCATGGGCCAAAAGGAGTTGGTTTTCTTTATGTCAATAAAGCGACCAAAGTGGCCCCTTTTATTTATGGCGGTGCGCAAGAACGTGGATTACGAGGTGGCACAGAAAACATCGCTGGAATTGTAGGTTTATCAAAAGCATTTGATTTAGCTTACGAGAATCTAGCCGCTCATCAGGCCCATGTACAAGGTTTAAAATCGTATATGATTGAACAATTGACGGCTACGATAACAGGTATTTCATTTCATGGTGAAACATCCTATGAGAAAGCGCTATACACGGTACTCAACGTTTGCTTCCCACCAACAGAAAAAGCGTCCATGGTATTATTTACCCTAGATTTAAAAGGGATTGCGGTAAGTGGTGGAAGTGCTTGTTCATCGGGCGCCTCGACAGGTTCTCATGTTTTGAGCGGAATAATGGCTGATATGACTAGGCCAAATGTTCGTTTTTCCTTTTCCCATTATACCACGAAAGAAGAAATTGATTACACCATAGAACAGGTTAACATTATATTTCAAACCATCCTGGTTTAGCACATGTCACATAAAGGTAAAAAAGTCCTCTTTTTATGTTCTTGGTATCCTAACCGAAAAAACCCAACGCTTGGTAATTTCGTTCAGAAACATGCAGAGGCGGCTTCCCTCTTGAATGAAGTGGTTGTATTAGCGATTATTGCTGATGAGACGATTAATTCGATAGAAGTAGTTAAAAATAGGAGGGGGGAAATGAACGAGGTATTAGTTTACTTTCCAAAAAAGAAGGCTGGCTTTTTATCATTCTCCAAGTTAAGGTCATTTTTATCTTACAGAAAGGCTTTTGACATTGGCATGAAGAGAGTTGCCCAACTTGTTGGTTCCCCGGATATTGTTCACCTAAATGTTATTTATCCGCTTGGCTATTTTGCTTTGAAATTTAAGAAAAAAACAGGAACTCCTTTAGTCATAAGTGAACATGCTAGTGGCTTCCAAAACGGATCAAATTCGTATTCTCGAACTGTCATTTGGATGGCGAAGAAAGTCCTCAATGTCTCGGATTGCGTGATGCCTGTTAGTAAAGATTTAGGGAATAGATTAAAACAACTATCTCCTAACATCACCATTAAGGTGATTCCAAATGTGGTGAATGAAAGTATTTTTAATCCTTCTGAAGAACTTGATATCACCAATAAATTTGTTCATATTTCAAATGCTTTTGAGCCTGCGAAAAATCTCTTGGGTATCATCAGAACTGTAAAGCAATTGAGTAGGGAAAATGCTAAGTTTTCATTCCATATTATCAGCGATGGCGATGTTTCTAAAGCACATCAATTGGTGCGTGAATTAGGCGTGTTGAACTCCTTTGTCTTTTTTTATCCTACGATGACAACACAAGAAGTTGCTGATTTTTTAAAGACATGTCGAGCCCTTGTGTTATTTAGCAATTTTGAAAATTTCCCCTGCGTCATTCCTGAAGCTTTTATGGCTGGAATTCCAGTAATTGCTACCGCTGTCAATGGGATACCTGAATATGTAAATGAATCGAATGGAATTCTAATTCAAGCTAAAGACGAAGCGGGCTTGTTGGCAGCATTTAAATCCTTAATTGATTCTCAGCCATTTCATAAGGAAAAATTAAGGGCCTATGCAATGGAGCATTTTAGCTATGCGGCCGTTGGGAATCAGTTGGATGAAATTTATAAAAATTTATAGTGCTTAACTTTGAACGATTGAATGTCCTCCATTTATTCTTGGTTTTGAATTACCGAAAGGTGAAATTCCGCTGAATAAGGTAACTAATAATTGCGACAATTACAGAGGCTATTACGTTTGAAATAGAGGCATAGACTCCGAAGACTTCTATAAGTAGCCGAAGAATGCAATAACTCGTTACGAAAGAGATGAGGGCACTTATTCCATAGCGGAACAATTGCACCCTTCCTTTTATTTCGCTTTCGGTAAAAACGACATACTTTAATAAGGTAAAACCAATTATAAATGAAATTCCAAAGCATATTGCAGCACTAATCGTGTAGGCATTAACGGACATGTAAATAAGCGGAATCGTCCATTTTTGTTGTTGAAATAAATAGTTATAGAAAAGATAAAATAATACCCAACTCAAGACCATGTTTGAGGCACCACAAACGGCATAATAGTAGGTGGTTTTACTAAAAAACTTTTTGAAAATAGGATAAAATAGATCCAAAAAAGATCGCAGTAAATTCGGTAAGGTTTTTAATTTAGTCATTTCCCAATTGGATGTTTACTTCGTAACCAGTGTGTCTTCTAATATTAATTACCCTGTTTCCATCTATGTATAAATATTGGCCACGAATTCCGCTTAATGTCCCTTGTATAGTAGGCGTTGTGTCCAAATTCATTGATGTTAATGTCGAAGGATATTCTTTCACTGGGTAATTAAAGCTAAGAATGGCTTCATCTTCCGTAAAATAAACAGCAAGATCAGTTGGTAAAAGTTCTTGAGCTATCCATTTTTCTTCCACTAAATCGATGGAACCATCACGAATATCCTTCAACATATTTTGCCAGTTTGTTTTGTCGTCATAGGCTTCTTTCAAAGCAACTTCGATGATTCCAGCTGTATATCGATTGGGAGTTTCTGCTAATATAATGGCGGATTGTGCCCCTTGGTCAATCCATCTTGTTGGAATTTGCGTGTTGCGTGTAATTCCAATTTTCACTTTGTCAGTTGCGGCAAAATAGACAAAATGTGGCTGGTTGTGATTTCGCTCTTCGTATTCAACATCGCGCCCTTTTCCTAAATGTGCTTCGCATAATTCAGGATTTATAATGCAGGGGCTTGCCTCGGGCGCTTCGTTGAAGCACTTGTAACAAAATCCTTGACCAAATGATTTATCGGTAATTTTACTACAACTAGAACAGATAATTTTCCCAAGGTACTGCAATGTAATTTGCTGTCCAATAAAGTCATTTAAACACACCTTTTCATCGTTCAGTTTAATGAAATAGAGTACTTCATCTCCTTGCTCAGTGTGTAGCTTTTCTAAAATAGTTTTCATTCTTTGGGTAAGATATTCATTTTCTCTGCAAAATGGTAGCAATAATCCCTTAAATCTTCTGCCATTAGATTCTCCCCGGTTGCTTTTTCAAAGGTGTCAGACATGGATAATAATGTTTGATGAAAAAATTGTTTCATTTCCTCCACCGACATGTCTGGTGTCCATAAGTCAATTTTGAGTGTGTTTTTATCTTTTTTATCCCAAATAGACAATAGAAATGCCTCTGCTTCTTGGGGTGTTGAGCCATTGTCTTCTGCATTCCACTTAATGGAAACGGGAAGTTTGTTAGGGTTCAGACCTATGTTAATGAGTATATCGGATGTTTTGGTGATTTCTTTATTCATATTTAATTATTCTGGTTCGTAGGATTGTAAAATAGTATTGTAAGGCATTGAAATTAATTTTTCTAAGCTAATATCTTCTTTATCCATGTATTGTTTTACCATTTGATAGCCTAAAAATTGTCCCATTCGATCTGGGCTTTCTTTGGGTAAACCAGTTGAAAAAGGGCCTTCGTGTAATAAGTTTTGCTTGGGTTCATCTTTAGTAACAAATAACAATTCTTCTTTCACAAGGTATTTCCAAAAAGAGGCTTCGTTATTTACAGCCCATTCATGGTCTTTTTTCGAATAGCGAACAATGATGTTGTCTTCTAGTTCCGGCAAACAAGCGTGTGTTATGAATAGTAATTTCCCCCATCGAATCATTTCGCTTGCGTAGTTTTCATTAGTTTCATTGATGTAATGTGCCATCAGCCAGCTTAAAAGGACATCCCTCGTAAGAAATTGCTTGTCCATTCCAACTTTTATCCAATCGTAAAACTGATTACCCGGCAACTCCTTAATCACTTTTTCTTTTTCCCCTAAATAGCGATCCAATCCAATGGCGATAAAATAATCTGAGCTATTAGCACTTGCTGTAAAAAGCGAGTTGATATAAGCTATCCGCAATGGTAAATTCCCCTTTGGAAAATGGTATTTTAAGCGTTTAAATGCGTCACGTAATTCTACTTCTTTTCTTTCTTTAATGGAAAATTGTTTGGCAATGGTTTTTTCTAATCGTTGGATGTATTTATCTTGAAAAAACATGGAAATTCCATTCTGAAAGGCCGTATCTGATGAGGTTTTGATATGATAGCAATACTCAATATTATAATTGAATAGGTCAGCATCTTGTTTTAGGAATTCATTTTTCTTTTTTAGTAATGCACCGCCATGGG